>Ga0207639_10000030_pt1 | contig 172820 bp, 119 predicted proteins | sample KBSCornC32_FD_184299 | JGI IMG/M metagenome (GOLD analysis project Ga0207639, IMG submission 184299) | Corn rhizosphere microbial communities from Kellogg Biological Station, Michigan, USA - KBS Corn C3-2 (SPAdes) (version 2) | ecosystem: Host-associated > Plants > Roots > Rhizosphere > Soil ... | reverse complement strand
CGCAGCGGACTGCTAGCACCGCCATATACCTTCCATTAGGGTCCAAGTATCCGGGTAGTTCCGTAATCCTCTCGAATCGGAGTTCGGTGTACTTTTGTCCGGAACGTTGCGCGCATCGGCGGAGAAGATTTGCCGTTATGCATGCTCCCCTCTCCATCTCTCAAAGGGCGGTTTGAGAACGCTGAACCGACGCGCTCGATTTTTATTCAACCAGGTCGGCTTCGAAGCCATGAAGAACCACAACGTTCTCATATTCCCGGCCGGTGATGATCCCTTTTTTGCTGCCGCTAATTGATATCGTCTGCTCTTTGGGCGTCGTGTTTATGTAGAGCACGCGCCCATCCACGATTCGTGCGTAGACTCCCTCCGGGGTCTCGGGGCCAGGCTGAACTCCCGTCATTGCACACAGGTACCGCAGTACGGGCGCAATCGCAGAGGGGTTGGACTCCGTAGCAAGATAGGCGGCCTTTCCCTGTCCGAAGCTGTTGATGGTCAGAGCGGGCACACTGTGCGGAAGATTCGTGAATTGCGCAATCACTTTAGCGGTGGAGGGCTCAAGCACTTCGTAGCGATGCGCTGTGGTCTCGATTGATTTTCCGTCTAGTTCAAAGCTCAATGCGGGGACATCGTAGAACGCATTTGTCCTTAATCCGAAGACATCGCTCAATCGGCCTGGAAGCGGAGTATCGAACCACAGTGCATGCTCGTCTTCCTTGGCGGAGTACGCGGTCATCAGCACCGTGCCGCCGCGTTTTACGTAGTCTCGTAGATGGCTTGCGCTGGCTTCGTCCATCACGTAATCGGCCGGAATCACCACGAGCTTGTATGAGGAAAGATCTTCATGTCCCACGTTGATGACGGCGGCATCGATATTAGCTCGGAATAGAGGCTCGAAGGCGTTCTGGACCTGCTGTGCATACGGAGTCTTGAAATATTGCAGTGTCGTATTGGATGGGCCATTCGGATGGGATGCAATCGCGGAATCAAAGGAATAGGCGATCGCCACTTCAGGATGCGTATAACGGGGAAATCCATGTTTCTCGAGGCGCTTGAACTCCGACGCGATCCGCGCGAATTCATCGACTTTCCACGAAGGCGTACCGTCGTGATCGACCAGCCCGAAAAGCGCCTGTTCTTCTCCGCCGCGATGGCTATTGAAGGTCCACGCCAGGATACCCTGCGTGCCCAGAGCAAGAGCCAGGTAGGCGTACATGCGACTGCGGCCCGGAGTACCGTAGTCCCCTCCTCCGCCGGCCGTGAACTCGTTAAACCAGATTGGAGTCGAGAGCGCTCCTTTGATCATGAGCGCGCCGAAAGCACCGCTGATCGGATCGCCTGGATAGAAACCCTCCGCCCCGAAAGATGCATAAGAACGGTACGTACTCAGATAGTCGAACCCGCGTCGAGACGCGTTATCCCAAAGATTCGAAATTGATGGGTATTCCGGCATCTCACGTCTGCGGATTGCTTCCAACTCTTCGAGTCGCGCGATGGTTACATCAGACCAGTAACGATGGAGATCAAGAAAACGCTCCGAAGGCCCGGGCCCGTCGGCGAGCGGAAGATCGACATCCTGGAAACTACTCAGCCGGCGCGACCAGCGCTGCGTCGCCCAGACTCTGTTGAGCTCCTCGACGGTTCCATACTTTTTCTCAAGCCATGCGATAAAACGCTGCCGATCAGCTTCTGAATAGGACATGTAGCCATTGCCAATCTCATTGTTGTAACCGACAGCAATGACGGCGGGATGATGGGCATAGTGTTTCATCATCGTCTGGGCCAGAAATCCTAATTCGCGTACGTAGTCCGGATCGCTGATATTGTCCATGTAGCGCTCCGCCGGAGGAAGGCGAGTGCCATTCTGCGCGACGATATCCACTCCCGGGTAGGCTCGGTGCAGCCAGATTGGTGCGGGTGCTCCGGGAATGTCGAGAATGACGCGTATGCCAGCCGAATGCATTTTGTCCATGATGCGGTCGAACCAATCGAAGGAAAACTTGCCCTTGGCCGGCTCGAAAGAATCCCATGACAGATCGCCCATGCGAACGACGTTGAAGCCGGCGTGTTGCATGATGGCGATGTCACGATCGATCTCCTCGGGTGATCGATCGACAGGCTGATAGCACGCACCAACGAAGAGCTGTCCGGGGCCGGGCCAGCTCTTGTTTCCGGATTCCGCCGGCGATGTATGACGCGCTTGAGGAGACTCAGCGGACCGAAGGTCTCCAGGCTTGGCAGACGATTGCGCGAAGGCTAAAACAGAACCGATGAATAGCGCGACTGAACAGGCTGGCCTGATTCTCATTCTTCTAACCTAATTGGTGATGGCTTCCTTACCTAGAAGTGTGGGATGTGCTGACAGGACGGTTCGCCGCCGACTACGATGCTTGGCGTCTGCGTTGGCCTAGTGCGTAGACAAGGCTCTATTCTCATTTCGTTGCCGCAACTTCAGGTTGCTTGACAAGAACCAGCTTCACCAGCACGATATCGTTGCTGTTCATCGGAATTACGATTTCGGCTGTTCCATCCTTACGGGAGTCGATGGTCGTGTTCGTCTCAGGCAAGTCGCGCGTCAAATTGTTTAGCGTCGCTGTTTGCTCACTGGTGAGCTGATTTGGCGAGCCCATCTCAAGGTAGGCTGTGTAGGCGTCGTTGGCGTGATAGCCGGTTCGATAGACCCGCAGGCGATAGCTGCTCGCTGGCATGAGATGGGTCATCTGCAACTTTACAGGCGCGACAGGATGAGCAGGCACAGCCTTCGTATAGAAGGATCGGTTGCTTACTTGTTGATCCGGCTGTTCAAAGTCCCAGATGACGCCGGTGAAGCTTCCCTCTTTGGCTGAAAGCATCGCCTGGGAATCGCTCGTTGGCAACGAATCTCCATCGAGTGCATGCAGGTATTTATAGGCGAAGTAGGCGGGCTTGGGGATTCCCTGAGGATTCAATAGTCCGAAGCCTCCCTGGAACGGAGCCGTCGGCGGCCCTGGCTCCTCGAAAAGATCCGTGTAAGTCCAGTAGCTCATGCCCTGCAACAGCCCCTGCGTACCCTTGAGTTTGGCGAGAATGTACGCTGCGCTGACGTACGAATCGTGAACGGAATCTCTTGGTGTATAGCTTGTGCTCCACTCCGTGAAGTACACAGGAAGCCGCGGAAAGGGGGAGTCAGAAATCTGTTGGCGCACGCGGCGGACGTCGCCCAGAATCGCATCCGGAGAAGGATCAAGCTTTGTATCGTCATGCCCGTATTGATCGAGAAATCCACCCAGTACGCCGTAGGTGTGCGTGGTCACGAAGTCGACAGGTGCTCCGCTTTGCTTCACGTGCGCCAGAAAATCCGGAATCCATGCAGCGCCGGCGGTGCTGGGGCCACCAACCTTTAGCAGGGGATCGACGGCCTTGATCGTTTTCGCCGTCAGGTCATACAACTCAAAGTATGCTTTCTGGTCGGCGCCTTCGAAAAAGCCCGAAAGGTTCGGCTCATTCCACACCTCGAAGAACCAGGTGCGCACTTCGTCTCTTCCATACCGTGCTTCAATGTGGCGGATGAATGCATCGATCAGATCACGCCACCCTTCTGGCTTCGGGTGCGACGTATTGCCGTGCCAGAAAAAGATACTGTTTTGCGAGGTGGCCAGCGCTGCCGGCGTAAATCCAAGCTCCACAAACGGCTTGATATGCCGCGCAAGCAAAGCGTCGTAAAGCTGGTCGATCTTCGTCCAGTCATATACGGTCTCGCCATTCTCCACCTTCACCGTTCGCAGAGCATCATGGAAAATGGCGTGAAAACGGATGTAGCGAAAGCCAAGCTCATCCGTGGTCATTTTCAGCTGGGCCAGGCTATCCTCTCGCAACAGTGTGCCCGGATAATCGGAGCCGACCGACAGATCGAAGAAGCGGTCGACCGGAGCCGCAGTTTGGTTGAGATCCACAACCAGCGATCTCACTGGCGCTCGTTCTTGAGCTTCGACGTGACAGGTCATCGGGTTGAGGATGAGCAGCAACGAAACGAATAGAAGCCGGCGAGTTGACGAAACGTGCACCTGAGGTCCCTTATCGGATTGAGTTCTGCCAAAATGCGAAACAAGTTCCCGGGGCCCGGAGGCCTTAGACCCCGCGAAGAGGGAACAAGAACTACCAAATGGACTCGACAGTTCCCCACAAGTGCGTCGTCGTCCAAATTGCTCCCAGCTTCAGCCTCCGCAAAGATCCAGCCAGCCGGCCGAGAAGCACTTTAAACTGAGCTCAGGGGCGACCCACCTGCACACAAATGCCGATCGGCAGCGCTATCGGTGGTTTGCGCCATAACCTGGACAGCGACGCATCCTGCTCAGCTCGTATTTCAGAACGAAGGAAAAATATAGCGGCAGCGAGCCGGCGCGGAATTGTCAATCATGTCGAAGAATTGTTCACGCTTGATCTGAGCGATTACTGTCGCAATTTCAATGGGTTGAGTCCTGACCTAAAATTGGACGGTCTCATGTTCAGCGAGCCGCGACCAATGTTTCGGATGTTAAAGAGCCGGTTGTAGAATGGCCTGAAGTTCGGGAGTGAATGGATGACGCTGGGCCCCGCACCGCAATCCGCGGACGCAGAACGCGCTGAGTTGGCGGCGGTGGTTGCCGCTCTTGAGCGCTCACCTCGGCTCGCCAGGCTCCTGAATTTTGTTGGACAGAAGTATCTGGATGGCCAAACTGATCAGATCACGGAATACAACATCGCCACCGAGGTTTTTGGGCGCGCTAAAAGTTCTTTCGATTCGACCGATTCGGTAGCCCGCACCGAAATCTACCGCCTCCGGAAAAAGCTCAAAGAGTTCTACGACACAGAAGGCAAGGACCACCGTGTCCAGATTCTGATCCCCTTTCGAACCTACACGCCGGAATTCATTTATCGTGATGCTCTAACTGCCAAACAGCAGTCGGTAATCGACGAACTCGACAGCATCCCGAGTGCGGATGCAACGGATCCTTCAGAACCGCCGGAGTCCTCACAAGCGAGGAAAACTGATCCGGCGGGCTCTCGGATTGTGAGGAGGCAATGGCTCCTCTACGCCGCAGGAGGGCTGGTCGCTCTAGTATTGATAGGTTTCGGAGCAGTTCGGCTGTTGAGGCACGATGAACCCGTCGCTTCGCTACCCACCTCCTCGCAAGATCCCACGAGGAACTCGCAGCCGGTAACGCCTTCGAAGGTCGCCACAGTTCCTCTGCGTCTGCTCGCCGGCTATAGCGGGAGCCCGAAGGTGGATAGCGCCGGCGCATACTGGGAGGCCGATCGCTACGTCACGGGCTCTGCCGGTTTCGAGCGCCCCAAGACGCCAATCGCTCGCACCGTCGATCCCATGCTCTTCGATTACTGGCGCACGGGAGGGGAATTCTCATACGACATACCCCTCGCACCCGGGGTCTATGAATTGCACCTGTTCTTCGTCGCTTCACCACCTGACGACCAGACTCAGTTCTTCGATGTAACCGCGAACGGGCTGCCGCTCTTGTCCGCTTTCAATATCAGCGCTGATGCCCTGGGTCCGAACGTCGCGGATGAGAAAGTCTTCAAAGACATCACCCCAGATAAGGACGGTTATCTCCATCTGAAATTCCCGTCGGGCAGAACGACCCCGCTGCTGAATGCTCTTGAGATACTGCCCGGTTTGCCTCATCGCCAGATCCCGATCCGACTGGTCATGCAAGCGGCCGCCGTTACAGACCATAGTGGGAACTTGTGGCATCCCGACAATTATTTCCAGAATGGGGTCGTATCCGATCCGCCGCGCCAAGTAAGCGGTACACCCGATCCAAAACTCTACGCCCAGGAACGATACGGGCACTTCACGTATTCCATTCCGGTAGTTCCGAACAGCCGCTATACGCTCGTGCTTCATTTCGCCGAGTTGTATTGGGTCCCAGATGCCTCAGGCAAGATTGGGATCGGCAGCCGAGTTTTTCGTGTCTATTGCAATGGCACCACACTGCTCGACAATTTCGACATTTTCAAGGAGGCTGGCAGTCTCCACGCTCTCACCAAGACGTTCACCCATTTACGGCCTACCCCTGAAGGAAAGATCGATTTAACGTTTGATCCTGTCGTGAACTACGCGACCATCTCCGCCATTGAGGTCATCGACGAGGGCGGCTAGAGGCTTGGCAGAGTCTCACAATCTCCAAGTAAAACTCTGCGCAACAGCCAGCCGAGTGAACGCCAGCTTTCCCTCCGGCGCAAGTATCGGTGCGCTTCCCTGCACTCACCTGTCCATCTTCCTAATTTCCATGGCACGGGTGCTGTAACTCACCCGAACCCACGCAAACACCTTTGATGTGACATCGTTGACAGTGGATAAATATATAGATTGCATCAACTTACGACAGTCTATTCTCAAAAGACATTCCCAACAATATTCCGACATGATTAACAAATCTTTCTTAGACATCTGAGTGCTAGAGTCCGCAATTGCTTGAGTTCCATCCTGTCGGGATCGCTTGAAACGCAGACGAATTGCCTGGCGTTCCGAGTTGACCTGCGACACAAAGTCCTTCATGAAACATGAGCCTCGGTCGCATTGAGAAAACGTTTGCAAGCGTTGGGGACTGAAGCAACTGTTGGTTGGGGCATGGATGCTGAACCACGAGCGGAGGGCCGTGAGAGAGCCCACAACGTCGGTGAGCAATAACAGGAGATAAGAATGACTTCTTCGTACCATTCAGGGTTGGTCAGGGGCGTGAGGAAAGGCTGCAAAGTCTGGTCCTGCCTCATTGCTATTGCGATTGGGCTCTTGCTGTCGGGGAATTCCGCGGCAGTTGCACAATCGATCTTCGCAAACCTGTCAGGCACCGCGACCGATTCCAGCGGCGGCATAGTGCAGGGGGTTAAAGTTCTTATCCAGAACGAGGGCACCAAGGTGGTCCGGCAGGCCGTGACGGATAAGGCGGGCTTTTTCTCAGTCACCCAATTGCCCGTTGGAACCTACACGGTGACAGCTGAGACCAGGGGCTTTGAGAAATGGAAGGGATCGGGCATCGTCCTGCAGTCCGGAGATGACAAGAGCCTCAACATCTCGCTCAGAGTTGGCGCAGAGACGGAGACGGTTGTGGTCGTCGCCGACTCCACTGACATGATTCTCACCGACTCAGGAGCCAAAGCCGATCACATTGATACCGACAAGCTCGAGCATCTCGCTCTGGTCGGACGCAACGCGATGGAGTTTCTGAAGATCCTCCCAGGCGCCGCACAGATCAGCAACGGCGGCACCAACCGGCCCGGCTACAACGGCCAGGTTGTCGGCATCAACGGTTTTACGGTGCAGGGCGGTGCAGGCGCAGGAGCGCTGGGTGGCGTCAGCATCAATGGACAGTCGGGTACCGGAATGTCGATCAATCAGGATGGCCAGAGCGTAGAAGATCCGGGTGCTCCGGGTTCAGCAACGCCCGTGAATCCCAACCCCGATATGCTCTCCGAAGTAACTGTGCTTACTTCGAACTACGGCGCTGAAAACTCCAAGGGACCTGTGGTGATTAACAGCATCAGCAAGTCCGGCGGCACTTCGTTCCATGGAGACGTTCACCTTTACGCGCGCAACCACGCATTGAATGCGGAAGACAAGTTCTCCAAACAGACGGAATCGGATCCGTCCAGCGGTCTCAAGGCGGGGGCGCTGAACGATACGGGTTCGCACTTCTACTACCCGGGCGGCAACATTGGCGGCCCGATTCTGATTCCCGGCACTGGGTTCAACAAGTTAAGAAACAGGTATTTCTTCCACGAATCCTACGAGTCGTACCGCCAATTGATCTTCGGGGGTATCAACCGCGCGTTTGTGCCCACCGCGGCAATGATCAACGGCGATTTCAGCGGCATGAGTTCATGGACAAACTCGCCTGGCAGGTTCGGGATGAGCAACCAGCCCAGCGGTGACATCACCAGTGCCCGTCCGGGATGCACGATCAGCGGCGGCGTGATGTCGAGCGCATGTATCTCAGCCGCGGCGCAGTTGTGGATGAAGAACTCATTGCCTCTCCCAACCACTCCCAACGGAGCACCGGATAGCCACGGGTTCAACTACATCCAGCCGGTATTGCAGAGCCAGAATTCCTGGCAAAACGTCATCAAGATCGATGCAAACTTCAGCGATAACACCAAGTTTTACGTAAGCTGGAGCCGGCAGCGTGAGAATGCCATTCAGCCTCTGGGCCTCTGGTCGGCTGCCGGTGATTGGGTGATTCCCGCCCCGAGCGAGGACCTCAGCAAAAACACTTCCGACTTCTATGCAGCCAATTTCCTGCACATCTTTTCACCGTCCCTCACAGTAGAAGGCCGCGTCGGCTATACCCACATGGATATGCCGGGCGGACCAAAGAGCCCAGAGAAGGTCCTTCGCAGCCAGATGAATTTCCCGCTCAAAGGCGTCTTCGGGAACCCCAATGCACCGGTGGTCACCAGCTGGGGGCAGAGCGTGCCAAACATCGGGGATATCGGGCACGATTACCATCCGACGTTCTATGCCGAAAAAGGAATTCCAAGCGCCGGAGCTGACCTCACCAAGGTCTACAAGACCCACACAGTCAAGGTCGGCGCGTTCTGGGAGCACCTCTATAACGCGCAGGATGCGTGGTCGCAGTACATGGGTGTATTCACCTACAACCCATGGGGAGGCGGCACCGGAAATAACTACGCCGACATGCTTGCCGGGACCAACTTCAGCTACTTCGAGCAGGCTCTACCGCCACCCATACAGATGGTTCAGAATTCCTTACAGTTTTATGCAACGGATCACTGGAAGCTCAACCGCCGCATCTCGATCGATTACGGCATGCGCTTCGAGCACTTCGGGTTCCCCTTCCCGAACGAGAAGTATGGAGCCGCAGTTTTCGACTTTCAGAAGTATTCAGATACCGGCATGAACCCGGGCATCACCTGGCACAGCCTGACCTCAGGTGTCTCGCTGGCCGGAGCAGCTATCGATCCTGTGGTCTTCTCGCCTCGTTTTGGCGCTTCCATCGATGTTTATGGAAACGGCAAGACAGTCGTTCGCGGGGGGTGGGGCCAGTATCGCTACGCGCAGAACCTGCAGTCTTATCAGGGCGCTGCAAATACATCGTTCGGCTCAGTGGGCTGGGGGGCTCCAGGAACAGCCAAAACCTGGGAATCTATCGACCAGTTCAAGAGCGATGGCAGCGGTTCGTGCGCGGCCAATGCTGCCGGCGGAATCGATCAGGGCAACAACCATTGCGCGCCGAACGTGGTGTTTGGCGTACCGACTGACTTCAAGAATGGGAACATCTCGGTCATCGATGCGCACAATCACGATCAGTCCTACACCACCACTTACAGCATGAACCTGGATCAGCAGTTCCCGAACAAGTTCATGTTTGAGCTGGCTTATGTTGGCAATAACTCCAACCTGACACAGAACGGAGTGAACTTCAACGCAGTCCCGCTGGGCGCAATGACGGAATCCGCGGTGATAGCGAAGTGCGGTGCTTACAGCACCACCACTCTCAACGATACAAACTGCCAGCAGAAGTTCCGTCCGTATCAGTATTACCAAGGCCTGAGTGCGATGGAGAGCACTGCAAAGTCGCAGTATGACTCAATGCAGACCAGTCTGACTCGCTCTGGCAGCTTTGCAACCGTTTCGCTGAACTACGTATGGGCCAAGAACATCGGAACCACCAACTCTTCGGCAGCCTTCAAGGATTGGGGCGCCAGCGAGTACTGGTCTCCTCTGAACATCGATCGAGCACACACCTTCAATGCTTCTTACATCTTCGACTTACCCAAGTTGACGGTTGGAAGCAGGGTTCTTAGAGGCGCGACAAACGGTTGGGAAATCTCTGGGATCACGCAGATCATGTCGGGCCCGCTACTGGTCCAGAACTCCGGGTACCAGTTGGGAATCTCCAACGTTCAATCGGGCGCTTTGCTGGTTGCGTCACCCGACGTGACAGTGGCTCCAATCCTGACCTGCGATCCGCGGACGGGCTTGAAGTCTCATCAGTACGCTAACGGCGCTTGTTTTGCTCAACCCGGAACGACACACCCCGGAATTGGCAATTCAAGGTTCCCGTACATCGCCACGCCCAAGTTCTGGAACAGCGATCTCACGCTGCTCAAGAAGTTCACCCTCACGGAACACCAGCACCTAGAGCTGCGTGCTGCGGGATTCAACTTCCTGAACCACGCCCTGTTGTCGTTCTCTCCCGGAGACAATAACGCCAAGTTGAACTTCGATCAGAACGGCGTGCTGACCAATGGCCCCGGAACGAGCACGGGAGCATGCCCTGGTCCAACATGTTCGGAATTTGGCTACGCAGATTATCACTATGGCAACCGCGTTGTAGAATTCTCGGGCAAGTACACCTTCTAGGCGTTACACCTGGGGCGACCATTCCGGTTGCCCCAGGTATTCTTCTTTCTAAGTTATGTCGTCGCTTATTCCAGGTCTCTTAATCTCCATCTCGATGGCGGCATCTGCAGCAACCGTTCCCTCCCGCTTCGATTCGATCGCGAAACAAGCTGAACTTGCGCGGACCCAAGATCGAGTTCCGGAAGCGATCCGGTTGTATCGAGAGGGCACGCAACTGCGCCCATCATGGGCAGACGGATGGTGGTACTTAGGCAGTTTGCTGTACGATCAGGATCGATTCAGCGAGGCAAGCCCGGCTTTTCAGCACCTGACCAACACTTCGCACCGCGGTCCGGCCTACGCCTTCCTCGGACTCTGTGAGTACGAGAATGGAAATTATGAAGTCGCTCTGCGACACTTCCGCGCATGGGCCGCGGCAGGCTGGGCAGGCTCGCCGGAATTGGTTGATGTGGCGGTTTTTCATTTCGCGCTTTTACTCACGCGAGATGGTAGATTCGTCGAATCGCTGTATCTGCTGGCTTCTATTGCCCCGCGGCTTGGCGACGTGCCGGAGCTTTCAGAAGGAATGGGACTGGCTTCTTTGCGCCTCCACTATCTTCCCGAGGATTACCCGCCGGAACTGCGTGAACAGATCTGGCTGGCGGGCAAGTCAGCACTCTATGCCGCGCAGTCGCCCAGAGACTTTGCACGCGCTCATGAGTTCGCATCGAGGCTGGAAAAGCGCTACTCTCACAAACCTGATGTGCATTATTTTTGCGGAACACTCTACACCTTCGAAGGCAATACTGCTGAAGCGGAGCGCGAATACCGAGAGGAATTAGCAATCTCGCCACATCACGCGCCTTCCATGATTGCGCTGGCCACAATCGATCTGGACAAGGCAAATCGCGTCGAAGCCGGCGAACTTGCGCGAAGTGCGATCGACGCCGATCCCAGCAATCCTGAAGCGCATCACACCCTGGGCCGCGTTCTCCTAGAAAATGGAGACCTTCACGCCAGCTTGACCGAACTTGAAACCGCAAAGCGGTTGGCCCCGGAAAGCGCAGGTGTGCGGGCTCATCTGGCGATGGTCTACACCAGACTGGGGCGAACTCAAGAAGCCAAGTCAGAATCAGCGGCACTCCTGGCCTTGAAGAACAAGGAAGAGGTGATGGCCCCGGCCAAAGTCAAGCTGGGCGAGCCGAAGGAGAGAGCGCATTGATTTGCCGCGTGCTCCTGATCGCTTGTCTCTGCGCTGGTTTTGGGCCATGGTTGGCGGCAGCCAGCCAGAACAACGCGGCTTCGACCCAACAGAGATTTGATCAGTTGCTGCAGAGTGCGCAGAAAGCACGGGAAGAGAATCATGACGACGAGGCCGTTCAGCTATTCCGGCGCGCGCTCCAGCAGAGGCCTGAATCCGAGGAAGCTTTGTGGTATCTCGGCTCCATGTTGTACGAGAAGGAACAGTTCGCGGCAGCGCGCGATGTTTTGCGCTCTTTCCTGACTCTTCGTTCCGATGCCGGACCAGGATGGGCTCTGCTGGGAATGAGCGAGTTTCAGCTGAGAGCGTATCCTCGAGCTCTTCAACACTTGCAGCGGGCAATGACTCAGGGCATGGGAGACCGCAAAGAGCTAATGGATTCGGTCTTCTACCACGTCGCGATCCTGCTCACCCGTTTTGAGCGCTACGACGACAGTATGGACATACTCCAGAAGATGCTTGCCTCTGGCTCGCCGGACCCAACGCTCGTCGAGCCTGCTGGACTCGCTGGATTGCGATTGCCTTATCTACCCGCCGAAATTCCTCCGGATCAACGCGAACTGATCACGCTGAGTGGAAAGGCGGTCGTCGCCTTGCAGATGCAGCGGCAAGAAGAAGCCGATGCAGAATTCAAGCGGCTGGTCGCGACCTATCCAAACGAGCCCGGCGTTCATTTTCTTCGCGCAGCCTTCCTTTCAGAGATGCATCCGGAGGAAGCAATGCGCGAATTCGAACGTGAGCTTACGATCTCGCCGTCCAGTGCAATCGCTCGCATACGACTCGCTCAGCAACTGATTACAGCCGGGGAATTTGACCGGGCACTCTCGCTTGCGCAGCAGGCAATTCAGCTCGATCCAAAACGCGCATCCGCTCACATGATGGCGGGTGAAGCTCTCGTAGCAAAAGGCGACGTGGCCAATGGGATTAAAGAATTGGAAATCGCTCGCGGGGACGACCCCTCCATCGGCAGGGTCCACTGGGATCTGCTGCGAGCCTATGCTGCATCAGGGCGAAAGGATGAAGCCAGCCGGGAGAAGACGGAGATCGAAAAGATCTACCACGGCACTTCGCCGAGCCATTCGCAATCTCTAGGCGACTCGTCCCACGACTCTCAGAGGCCGCAATAATCGGAGATGGAGTCAATTTCAGAGACGCAAATGGAAAAGACGAGGAAAAGTATCTCCGCTTTTGCGGCCGCGATCGGTTGCCTGCTGACATTTCCAGGCAGAGCTTGCGCGCAAACGCCTGTGCACGCGCCTATCCATTTCTCGTCGCGTTCCATCCCGTTTTCGCTGGACAGCGACGAAACTCCTCAGCGTCACGCGCCGGAGACCATGGCAGGTGGGGTAGCGGTGTTCGATTACGATCGCGATGGACGCCCGGACATCTTCTTCACTAACGGTGCGGATATCAGCACTCTCAAAAAGGATTCCGCGAAGTATTGGAATCGTCTCTTTCACAACAACGGCGGGGGCACCTTCACGGATGTGACCGAAAAGGCCGGACTGAAAGGTTCGGGCTTTGACACGGGCGTAGCAATCGGAGACTACGACAACGATGGGTACGACGATATTTTGGTCACCGGGGTTTACCGAAATACGCTCTACCACAACAACGGTGATGGCACATTCACTGATGTGACTGAGAAGGCTGGACTCTCTCTTCCCGACAAGCAATATGGGAAGCTCTGGTCGGTCGCGGCTGCCTGGGTGGACATCAACAATGATGGTCTTCTTGACTTGTTTGTCGCGAACTATCTCTCGTGGGACGGGACGAAGGAGCCTGACTGCAAATACAAGGGCAAGCCTGAGTACTGTCATCCAAAGTTCTACAAGGAGACACCAAGCCAGCTTTTTCTGAACAACGGAAACGGCACTTTCACCGATATTTCCGAGCAATCCGGGATCCGCGCTCATCCGGGAAAGGCGATGTCCGCCGCAACAGCCGATTATGACAACGACGGCCTCCCCGACATCTTTGTAACGAACGACAAACTGTTCAACTTCCTGTACCACAACAAAGGGCACAATCGGTTTGAAGAAGTGGGATTCGATGTCGGCGTTGCGCTGCCGGCGCATGGCAACCTGATCTCCGGCATGGGCTGCGACTTCCGCGACTGGAACAATGACGGCTATCCCGACATTGCACTTTCGGCGCTCCAGAATGAAACTTTCCCTCTCTATCAGAATGCGGCGGGCGCATCGTTCGACGAGGTAACAGCGCGCAGCAAGATGACGATCCTGAGCAATCCCATGTCTGGATATAGCGTGAACATCGCGGATTTCGATAACGACGGCTGGAAGGACATTTTTGTCAGTCGCGGAGATGTCGCTTCACCCAACATGGCCGATCGTTTGCAGGTGGATCAACCCAATACGGTCTTCCGCAACTTGAATGGGACCTGGACTGCACTGACTGACGAAGCCGGATTCGCGACTATCCCTCCGAAACGGCATCGTGGCGCCGCCGTTGCCGACTTCAATGGTGACGGCAAACTCGACCTCGTCGTAACCGCCCTCAGTGCTCCCGCTGAAATCTGGATCAACGATAGCCCGGTACAGCATCATTGGATTGAGTTGTCGCTACGGGGAACCAAGAGTAATCGCGACGGGATCGGCGCGCGCATCAAGCTGACCTCAGGCGGAAAGATCCAGTTCAACCACATGACGACTGCGAGCGGCTATGCATCGTCGAGCGCAACGCCGGTTCATTTTGGACTGGGAGAATCGAATAACATCGAAGAAATTGAGATCCGCTGGCCGTCGGGAACGGTTCAAACCATCAAGAATGCCGTCGGCGATCAGCTGCTGCCGGTCACGGAGCCCCAGTAGCGTTGGACATAGCGCGCCCGCTCGACATAAGCCCAGCTTGCTAAGGAATCTCCGGCCGCGGACCCTTAGCCCTCGCCTTCTCGTTCAGTTCCGTTACGATCCGGCGCTCTCGCTCGCTTTCCTGCGTCTGATGAAGCCGTGCGTATACCGATGCAAGCTGCAGGTGAGCTTCCACGAAATCAGGCCATCGCTTCACGAGTGTTTCAAAACCATTCCTAGCGTCCTCGAGCTTTCCGTTTGCAGCTTCAAGAGCACACATTTGGAATTGAGCCGCCGCGGAATCGGGGCGGAGCGTGAGAGCGTGCTTGATATGGGAAGACGCGTTCTCCACATCGCCATCGTGACGAAGAATCCCGCCCAAATGGAGGCACGCGTCAAAGTCATTTGGATCCTGCTGAAGCGCACGCTGAAATGCCGCCTTGGCTCCCTCATAGTCGCCGCCGCTCACTAGAGCACGCCCATACAGCGTCCACGCGCCAGGCAGGTCGGCGTTGGCATCCAGGGCTTTGCGGAGGGTCTCGGCAGAGGCTTTGTAATTTCCAGCGCCGTATTGCGCCGCGCCCATGAGCACGTTTGCCAGGGCGGGGTTTCCATTCCGCATGATTCTGTCGATGACAGCTGCGCCCTTTTGTGACTGTCCGTCTTTGATGAGCGCGGTGCCAAGGAGGTACTCAAGCGCGGCATCATCGGGTCGCGCCTCGTAAGCAGGCTGGACGAGTTCTACGGTGTCTTTGTACCTTCCCAGCCGGAGATCGCAATCGGCCAGAAGGTAAAACGCTTGCTGATTGTCTGGGTGAAACCTGTGCAGCGTCTCGAATTCAGCTTGCGCTTGGGCGAAGTCAGCGCTCTTGTACAGCGCGAGGGCCAGATTCAGACGCGTCATCTCATTTTGCGGCTGACCAGAGAGTACTTGCCGGTATTGTTGTTCCGCCTCGCTGTAGCGACCCTCATGAGCAAGCGCCACACCCAGATTGATTCGGCCTTCGACTGAGTCAGGCCGCTGCTGGAGCAGTTCTTCGTAGAGCTTGATCGCCTGTGCGGCGTCTCCCCTGTCGAGAGCTTCACCTGCGCGATCGTAGAGAGCCTGGGGAGAGGATTGCTGGCAAGTAAGGCGCGAAGAGCCCGCAATCAGAGCCGAAAAGACGATGGCCAAGCTCAGCGCAACTCGTTGTGAAGTCCCACGCATGTCTTCGTCCATTTTAGACGAGCATGAGTTTTCACTTAGGCGGCAATCATCTATTTCGACGGCGGCGTAAGAGCCTTGACCCTATGCAATCCTTGCTCCTCATTGATTTCGTAGATGGCATCGGCAGCAACGTCCAGAAACTGCTGCTTCCGTCCGCTGGGCCAACGCACTTCGATTTTCTTGATCGTTTCCGACTGACCCAGACCGAAATGCAGGCGTGTATCGTTGCTGGAGTTATATCCTCCCCCTCCATGCACCTCGTCCATCTCCTCCATTGTTCCAGTGGAGACCATCACGCGCGCGCCAATCCCCATGCGGTTGCTTATTGTGCCGACCAAGCGGAAGAGCACACGATGATAAGCGTTGCGGGTTCGATTGAGAAATAAGGATGGCGGCTCGGCCGCATTGAACACTACGAAATCCAGATTTCCGTCGTTATCAACATCGCCGAAGGCCGTGCCCCGCCGGGACTGCACAGGCCCGTTGTTGAGTCCAGCGTTGCTGGCAATCTCCTCAAAATTCCGTCCCGCCAGATTTCGGAATAGTTGGAGTGGTTCCCGATACTTCACCTCAGTCTGCAGCGCATCCATCAGCGAAGAAAAGTTGCCGTTTGCAATCAGAATGTCGGCCCATCCGTCGTTGTCGAAGTCGCCAAAGCCAACTCCCCATTTCACCGGCGCAACCGTTGGCTGCGTTAGCCCTTTTTCGGCAGCCACATCAGTGAAGAGGCTCTGGTCGTTGCGATACAGACTGACCGGCTGACGGCTATACCGCGTCGTCACCAGATCGAGACGGCCATCGTGGTTGAAGTCGCCGAAATCGGCTGCCATGTTTCCATAGATCTCTCCGTGTGCACCCGTCGCTGTTCCCGACAGAATGCCGTTCTCGCCAAACGTCCCGTCGCCATTGTTGTGAAAGAGGTAGTCTGTTCCACCATCATTGGTGACGTAGAGATCCGGCCAGCCGTCATTGTCGTAGTCGCCCCACACGACCCCCATGCCATGCAGTTTGCCCGTATTCTCAACGCCGGCCTTGTGCGAAATTTCCTCAAATGTGCCATCGCCGCGATTGCGAAAAAGGAGATCGGTCTCGCCTTCCATCTCATCAGGCATTTGAAGGATGACCGACCGGTAGCCCTGCACCTGAGGGTCGGGAGCAGGGAGATGGCGCAGATCCGTCTGCACGTAGCGAGCGACGAATAGATCGAGGTGGCCATCGCGATCGTAGTCTGCCCAGGCTGCTCCCGTGCTGAACCCCGCGGCCTTCACGCCTGCCTTATCCGTCACGTCTTCAAACTTGCAATCCCCTCGATTTCGATACAAAACGTTATGCCCGTAGCCGGTGACATAGAGATCGGGCAGCCCGTCATTGTCGTAATCGCCAACAGCGATTCCCATTCCCCAACCACGGATCGTGAGTCCCGCATTGTTTGTAATATCGCTGAAGTGAAGGCTTCCGGCGCTCTCGTCCTGACGATAGAGCGTGATCATGGGATCTCCGCCCGCCAGGGAGCGCTCAATGGTCGAATCGTTCACCACTACAATGTCCAGCTTCCCATCGTTATCGCAATCCAGAAGCGCGATTCCGCCGCCTCCCATGGTCTCGACGATGTAGCGGCGATCGGTAGAGGAATGCGGAACAGTGTTCAGTCCAGCCGGGCTGCTTACATCGCGGAAGCTCATTGTCGGTTCTGACTCTCTCTGTGAGGTTGATCCTGGTTGCTGGTGCGAATCAAGGATCGCAGGGGACACGGGTGGAGGAGCCTGGGAAGGAAGAGATGGGGCACACGCCAGCACGATCAAAAGCGAGTGTGTGCGGACAAGTTTCAATCCATTTTCCTTTTTGCTGTCATTTTAGGGGAACAAGATCGGGTTCTGGACTTCGCATTCGCAAATGAGGTAAACAACTTCGCCGATTGCGCTGCGGAAAGTGGAGACGGGACATTTTTAGCCATTGAGGCGAGTCCGCCACAGGCGAATTCGCTTCGCGATGTTGAAAAACTCAATATGTTGCGTGACTTGGCCGGGTTTTGGGGTCAGAGCCGAGCAATGATCACGGCGATATGTGTTGAGGATCACCGACAGTTGTGACACTGAAAGGGCATTTATCTTAAAACGCCTATTTCACGCGAGGAACCTCCCTCGTAGTGTCTTCAAAGCCTCCGCGGGATAGTGCCCAAACACCAGATGCTCGGCTCTCTTGTGGAGGCTTTCTATGCGGTACTTGCTCAGGCTCAGTGCAGCTATCTTCATCATCTTCACCTCACTACAACTCGCCTCAAGCGTTTCCGGCGTGGCGTATGCGCAGGCGACGGGCGGGAACTCGGCCACCCGCGGGGGATTGGGTGGCATCGTTTACGACTCGACGGGCGCGGTGATGCCCAACGTCGTTCTTTCGATCACCGGCCCTCAGGGGACCTATGCAATCAAGACGGATCAGTCCGGCCGATATGAGCTGACCGGGGTGGTGCCGGGAACCTACAAAGTTGTCGTTGAGACCACCGGATTCAAGAAGTTCATTTCCGATCGCAACCAGGTCGTCGTGGATCACACTTCGAACCTTGATGTGCATCTGGAACTGGGCGCAGTGACGGATACGGTTCAGGTGGATGCAGGCGCGGTGCAGATCGACATCGCGAACACATCATTGAACGCGCCGATCTCGGATGAGTTATACGAATCGATTCCGGTGGCGCGCAATGTATCTGCGATTTTCTCGCTCGCACCGGGCGTGGTGAGCGGAGGTGGAACCGGCGATGCAAATCCCTCGATTGGCGGAGCGACGGGTCTCGAGAATCTCTACCTGGTAGATGGCGTTACGATCACGGATCAGGCATTCGGCGGCCTTGGCACCTACAACAGATACTTTGGCTCAGTGGGAACGGGCGTGAACCTGGCCTTCATCAAGGAAGTTGACGTGAAGACCGGTGCATTTGAACCGAAGTACGGCCGGGCCGATGGCGGGATCGTGGAGATCGTGACGAAGACTGGAACGACTCAGTATCACGGCGCGTTGGCTGCCTATTTCGGGCCGGGATCGTGGTATGCCAATCCTACGCAGCTTTCGTCGTTCAAGTGGGTGAACTACATTCAACCGGATTACTTTTCAACGCCGCAATATGACGCAGCTGCCGAATTTGGAGGGCCCGTACCGGGATTGAGGAACAAGATGTTCTTCTTTGGCGCCTTCAATCCTTCGCTCGTACAGCAGATCGCTGCAGCACCGGCCGGCCAGCCACTGGCAGCGCACGGTCCTTATGCCTATAGCTCAACGACGTTGAATTGGGCGGCGAAGCTCACATGGCAGATGTTCAATCCTGTTCAGTTGGAAGCGTCGAGCTTCGGCGATCCGACGCACCACAACATGGTACCGGGTCCGACATGGGCAACTGGTCTAACGGCAGGCAACGCCGAATCTGTCGGCATGCGCTACAACTACGGCACCAACAATTCGGTGGCTCGCCTGAGTGCGGCGTTGAGCCCGTCGTGGACGGCGATTGCCGTGTACACCTACAACTACAACCACTTCGACGAGGCGCCGCTGCACGACAAATATACGATCTCGAATCGCACGAGCAAACCATTTGTCGTCACTTATATTGGCGGATACGAACCTACCAAGAGCAACAGCTACAGCATCAATCTTGAGACCCAGAAGAGAGCGCATTTCCTTGGGGAACATACCCTGGGACTTGGCTACAGCTACGATCACACGAACTTCCTGGATAAGCCCTCTCGCACCGGAGCACTTGCTCCGATTCCGGGAAAGAACGCGGCGGGAGATGATCTAGCAAGCAAGTATTCCAGCTTCAAATCTTCGGCAGTCGGCCAACTGACAAATGCGTCTTTCCGGCTGTTTAACGCAGACGCGAGCTGTACGTACTGCGCCATCTATAACGGCAAGCCGGTTTACCTTCAGCAGATTCGCGGAACATATAAGGGTCTCGAAGTGCTGGCAACGGCTCGCTACCACGTGGGCTGGGTAAACGATAGCCTGCAACTGAACAAGTACCTCACAGTCAATGCCGGTCTACGGTGGGAAGAGCAGTGGTACAACGGCTCGCTGATGCGGTACCTGTTCAACGACAACTGGTCGCCACGGCTTGGCTTCAGCATCGATCCATTTGGAGACCAGAGAAGCAAGGTGTTCTTCAACTACGCCCGCTACCAACTGGTTCTGCCACTCGATGCCGCGATTCGGCAGCTGGGTAACGAACAGGATGACTCGTTCTTCTTCACGCCGGATATGAACGCAGATCACACGGCCAAGCTTGACAGCCTGGGAGCGGTTATTCCTGTTATCGACGCAGCGCACACCCTGAACGGCCTTCCTGGAAAATCGGCGACCGCTGGATTCGGTGCGCCGACGTGGGCATCATCGACGGGCGAAGGCATCATTCCTGGCACGAAAATGGAGTACGAGAATGAATATGTTCTCGGTATCCAGCGGGAACTCACGCACGGATCGGTACTTTCCATCCGGTACAGCGATCGTCGCCTGGGGCGGATCGTTGAGGACATTGGGTCGGAGTCGGTAGAGGGATCGCTCGTTGACCAGTTCTACAACGGTGGTATTGCGAACGTGTCGGCTGGAACGGATATCTCGGTCAACGAAAACGAAGCTACCTACACTCCGGATCAGTGGTATGCGGTGAACAAAGTTGCGCCTGGGCTGATCGACGACTCGAACATCGATCCGAAGTATCACTACCACGCTCCTGTGGCTGGGTGCACGTTGGCAGGGGACACGACAGTTGCCAACGGAGATTTCTGGCAGCACTTCGATGGAACTCCGTACAACGGCGCATGCGTTACGAACCTGGACACGGCAGCAGGTGGAGACCCCGACGGTAAACCGGATGGATTCGCGAAGCCGATTCGTCTTTACAAAGAACTCGTCGTTGAATACAACCGCAACCTTAAAAAGAACTGGCAGATGCGGAGCAACTACCGCTGGGCCAAACTGTGGGGTAACTACGAAGGTCTGTTCCGGAACGACAATGGACAGTCGGATCCGGGAATCAGTTCCCTGTTCGACTTCACCAGCGGCGCAATCGGCGTTCTGGGCGATCAGTTCAAGCCGGGCTTTCTGAACACCGACCGGCGGAACGTGTTCAATCTCAACGTGGCGTACACAGCTTCGAGGGACTCATTCATGTCGAGGCTGAACAAAATGACGATGTCCACAAGCATCCGCGCGGCGTCGGGGAATCCGTTAAGCGCGTTCGCGAGCCACCCGCATCCCTCTTACGCAAACACAGGCGAAGTTCCAATCGGGGGCCGTGGTACGAAGGGCAATCTGCCTTCGACGATACAGTTTGACGGCCACCTGGACTACCCGGTTCAGCTTCATGAGCGGTATACGTTCAAGTTCGCGTTTGATGCCTTTAACGTCTTCAATACTCAGAAACAGACCGGCAAGAATCAGAACCTCGATACAGCACCCGGAAGCCCCAGCGTGGACTACGGAAAGCCAAATGGATTCCAGGATCCGTTCTACGCTCGCGGTTCTATTCGGTTTGAATTCTAGCGTCTGAATCGCATTAACCGGGGGAAAGGTGTCATGCCTTTCCCCCGCTATCTATATCGATAATTGGCTGGGGTGATATTTTGTATCGGTTCCGCATGTGGGCATTCCTCCTCACCGTCACGATTCTGCAGTTTGCATTTCTTCCTGCTTCCGCGAAGCAATCGTTGAGAGATCTAGCCCCCAACTATCGGCACTGGATTGAGGTTGAGGTTCCCTACATCATCTCTACCGAGGAGCGAAAGGAGTTTCTCACGCTGACGACCGACCAGGAGCGGGACAGCTTCATCAGCGCGTTCTGGCGGGCGCGGAATCCGGACGCAAATTCTGAAGCCAACGGTTACAAGGAGGAACATTATCGCCGCCTGGCTTATGCCAATGAGCACTTCGGAACGCTGAAGTTTGAGAACGGCTGGCGAACTCCGATGGGACGGATTTATATCCAGCTTGGAGCACCCAAGCAGAGAGCTACTTATTACGAGCGCGCAAATGTTCGGCCTATGGAGATCTGGTTCTACGAGGGCAAGTCGGCCGCGCTGCCTCCTTTCTTCTACATTCTCTTTTACAAACACAGCGCGGCTGAGGAGTGGCGCATTTATTCACCGAGGATCGATGGTCCGGCGGCTCTGGTGACCACGGGGAGAGGCACGAACGACAACAAACATGCACTGGAACTCATCCGGAGGTCTCTGGGAGATGAGGTGGCGAGGACGACAGGCTCTCTGATTCCGGGTGAACCTGTCGATTTCGAGGATTTTTCGCCCAGCATGGATTCGGATGTGATGCTCTCGACGATCGACAATCTGCCGGACAATCCCCTGACCAAGGCAACATTGGATGCCAATCGCATGCGGGAACGCGTGACGACGAGCATCCTCACGGGCGACCAGGGAATGATGATGCAGTACGCTGTGTTTCGGGATGAGGAGGGCAAGCAAACGGTAAGTTATCTTCTCTCTTCCGCGCGCCCCGACCCTAGCATCGTCGGAAGTCGCTCCGATGGCAGCCAGTACTACGATCTGGTGTTGCGTACGTCGGTGCTTACGCTGGATGGTAAGAGTGTCTATGACCAGGAAGACGGACTCGCCGGAAAGATGACAGCGGCGCAAGCCGAGGTGGTGAAGAAGAAGATTTTTGCTGCAGAGGGCCGGATACCTCTTGCACCAGGGAAATACACCCTGATTGCGACGTTGACAAACAACATTAATCATATTGCCCGGAGGCAACACGTCTCGGTCACAGTGCCGTCAATGAACGGTCAGCGGATCGGCATTTCGGAACTGGTCGAGTACGGTGCTCCGGCGGCGGTTCCGGATCCTGCCGGTCAGCTGCCTTTCAGCGCGTCGAAGGTGCGATTCACTCCGCGCGCAACACAGGTGGTTCACTTGCGTGCAGGAGACAAGCTGCCGCTGGTTTTTCAGTTGTGGCTCGATCCCAAGACCGGAGAATCTGCAATCGCAGAGAAAGTTCACTTGCGGTACGTCTTCGGCGCTGTGACCGCATCTCATGATTCCGCGACTGTTGAGAATGAAGACATTGAAGCAGGAAACCGTGACAAGGTGGGCAACATCGTTACCGGGCACACGGTTGACACTTCAGGATTGCCGGCGGGCACTTACCGCCTGATTGTGACAGCGACAAGAGAGGGCTCGACTCAACCGGCATACGCCGCAATGACGCTCTACGTACAACGGATAGAAGATTTTGTAGAGCGATGGACGGCGTATGGGCCCCCTGACCCCGGAGGAGTCGCGATCGACGATTTGAAGCGAGGCATGTCTGCTGAGAGCGAGGGTTCGGATGATGAAGCCAGGCGATTCTACGGGCGCTCACTCTCCGAAAATCCAGCAGACGACAGGCCGCTTAGCAGACTCGCGGCTCTCTTTGAGCGACGTGGGGAAGCCGATGAACTGTCGAAGCTGAGCCTGCAGCCGATCATGACACAGGGGGCAGTAAACCCCCACACGCTGCTCACGATCAGCGAGGCGCTCACAAAGCTTGGAAATGCCAAGGGTGTTGTACGCATGCTCGAGGCACAGATCAAACTGCAGCCCCCGAACTCGTCGTTGTATCTGGCGCTGGCGAATGCGTGCGAATCCTCAGGAGATTCAGCCCGAGCCCGGGACCTCCGAAGGCTCGCAGCCGCGATCAAGTAGGCAGTTCATGGTAGAGACATCTGCTCGAGATGCAAGCCTTCGATGAGCCTTTCCCCTGTTAGAATTCTCTTCTCGAAGTATGCCAGCTGATTCTTATGAACTAGAACTTGCCCATCGTGATGAGGTTTCTTCGGCGTCGCAGGCTCAAGATCTAGGCAGCCCGCCATCTCATAGACAAAGCATGGACAAATATCTCTGGATGTGGTGCGTGGTTTTGGGCTTGTGCGTTCAGGCGATGTCGCAGACCGATCCAGGCCAGGTGGCATTCACGCTGGAACGGGAAGGCAAGCTGGCTGAAGCCAAGGCCGCGTGGGGAGAGCTGGCAAGGCAGTACCCATCCAAGGCTGAACCACTTGCGCATCTCGGGCTGATCGAGTCGAAGCTGGAACACTATCCGGAGGCTATCAAGTACTACCGAAGAGCGATGGCGCTCGATGCCCGAATGCCGGGCTTGCGATTGAATCTCGGCCTGGCTCTGTTCAAGGCCGGTGAGTATCAGGGAGCGATTTCGACTCTCGAACCTTTACTGAAAGCGCAGCCGAGCGACCAACAGCTCACCATCCTGATCGGGATGTCAGAGTATGGGCTGAATCACTTTGCAGAAGCATCCAGGCTGCTCAAATCGGCCACAGATCGGGATCCGCAGAACCTTACGCTGCTCCTGACGCTGGCACACGCCTGTGTGTGGTCGAAGCAGTACTCGTGCGTTCAAGACGCGTTTCACCGAATCGTCGCTTTGAATGCAGAGTCGGCGGAGGCGGATATGTTGATGGGCGAGACGCTGGATGAGATGAAAGATCACGAGGGAGCCGTTCGCCTATTTCGAGCCGCAGTGAGCGCCAATCCGAAAGAGCCCAATGTTCACTTCGGGCTAGGTTACCTGCTTTGGACGAAGGGACAATACCCTGAAGCGGCAGCGGCGTTCCAGGCTGAACTTGCTAATGATCCCTTGCATACGCTGGCCATGCTCTACCTGGGAGATGCAAAGATGCAGATGAACCTTCCGGACGAGGCGCGGCCGCTGCTGGAGAAGGTCGTTCAAGCTGACGCAACGAGCAGCATGGCGCATCGCGACCTCGGCATTGTCTTCGCTGATCAGGGCAAGAAAGAGGAGGCCTTGGTTCAATTCAGGGCGGCCATTCGAGTCAATCCGAGAGATGTGAATGCGCATTACAGGCTGGCTCGGCTTTATCGTTCGATGGGAAAGATCGCAGAAGCGAAGATCGAGTTTGATAAGGCGAGTAGCTTGAATAAGGCTGAGGACGAACGGCTCTTGAAGGTGATGTCGACAATACCGGCAGCACATAAGTCGCTTGGATCCGGTGTTAAACAAGACGCAAAATGAATCCGGTTCTTTTCCAGCGATGGGCTAAAATCCTGGAGCGCGGATGCTTGCTTTCTGTCGTTAGCGTCAACTGGTGCGAGAGATTCCTGGTCACGACTCCTGGCGCACTGCGTAATTGAAAAAAGTTGGCCGGAGCAGAAGCTCCGGCCTTTGATTCAGGAGAATGTTGCGACGCTAGAAGATCAGCTTGGCACCGATCTGGATACGGCGCGGGGCGTGACCGCTTGTAACTTGACCAAACGAGCTATCAGCGAGGCTCTTATCTACACCGCCGCTGCTCGATCCGTTCCCTCCGCCCGAACCGAAGCTCTCGTGGTTGAAGGCGTTGAAGAATTCGCCTCGCAACTGGAACGATACCCGTTCGGCAATCCTGGTGTTTTTGATCGCTGCAAGATCCCAGTTGTTGAGGCCCGGGCCGAGCAGACTGCCGGAGTGCTCGCTGCCCCAGTGGCCCACAGCGGTGGCGAACGATTCCTGGGTAAACCAGTGGTCGACTGACTTGGTCATGCGAACAGGTGCGATCTGGTCGGGGCGCGGACTGATTGAGCCTACTCCGACGTGTTCACCATTCGGGTCCCACGGATCATACGGTTGCGAGAGCGAGAAGCTCTGCCCGGAGAACATCTGCGCAATACCGGAGACCTCCCAACCGCCCGCTACTCTGCCCACCAAGCCGGACTGATGAGCGAAGAACGGGAGATCATAGACAGCGTTCGCAGTGAAGGTGTGAGGCTGGTTGTACGATGACGGGCCGTAGTCGAGCTTGAAGTCGTACTGGTAGGTGGAGTACACATCGCGATCCTGAGATTGAGTGGTCAGATCCTTGGACCATGTGTACGCCATGCCCAGCTGCACTCCGTGGGAGTGGTGATTCAAGCTGACCTGGAGCGAATTGTAGTTGTTGGTAAAGAACGGACCACGATCGCGGATCGTCGAATAGCCACGATAAGGCCGCAGAGCATTTGTTTGCGTAGTTGGAGCTGCCTGCACGGCGGCGACTGTCGGCTGATTCTCATCGAACTGTCCGAGCAGATGACGCGCTACGGCACCTACATAAGCGGTTTCGAGCACGGTACTGGGCAGGATTTCGCGTTGGATACTCAGGTTGAAGTTGGAGTACCTGGGCACGAAGAAGTCAGGATTACCGGCCGCGACGAGCAGGTTCGGCCCGTAGTTGACTGAAGTGCTGCCGCTGTTGAGATTGTCGAACTTCGCGTTGTTGATGGTTGTGCCCTGCGCGAGCGGCGGGTTGACGAATGCATTCTGCTCCCAGATTCCGTTGAGCAGACGATCATAGAAAACGCCGAATCCGCCTCGCACAACCATCTTGCCGTTGCCGGTCATGTCGTAAGAGAAGCCAAACCGGGGAGCGAAGTTCGTGTTGTAGTTGGGGGCGACGTACGCGCCAAACGGGGAGCACGACACCATGGGCGAAATCTTCTGCGCATTGGTACAGGCAGTTCCCTTGGGAAAGATGATCCCATTTGTGTACGTGGATGGTTGCAGCAGGAAGCCGTTCACGTACTGATTGGGTAGGAAGTTGCCTGTGGCGGGATCGATTTGAGGAGCGAGCTGCGGGTTGTACAACTTGGGATCGAAGTTCGACACTGTGTTTTTAACATCAGTGACGGAGGGCAGGCGGCTCCAGCGCACGCCCAGATTCAAGGTCAAACGTGGAGTGACTTTCCAATCGTCCTGCACGTAGGCCTCGGTGTTGATGAAGTGCAGGTCGGGGATGATGTCCGGCAGAGTCTGACTGAAGCTGGAGACGTTGCCAACGAGAAAGTCGCCCCAGGAGTTGAAGCTGAAGTTCGGCGTACCGTTCACCGCGTTCTCGGTCTTGATCATTTGCTGGATCTGGAAACCGGTGCGAAGCGTGTGTCTGCCGAGATTGAATGAGAGGTTGTCGAAATAAGTGCGATCGAGGTTGCGCTCATTCCATGGAGAGGATCCGGCGTTGAATCCCGTGACTCCGTTGATCGAGATCGACGGCACCTTGCCGTAGGGATCGGGAGACCACTGGTTCGTCAAAGCGCCATTGACCGTGGCTGAAGTGGCAAACTGGTTGGGCTTGATCTGCGAAAAGTAAGTGCCCTGCGCGTACGCGAACTCGAATTCGTTGACGACTTTCGGGCTGATGGTCCAAGTCAAGTTGCCGACGGCGTTTTTGCCGGGCGAGTTTACGAGCGTGTCGACGAGGCCGGGATAATTGGAACCTGCCCAGAGGCCTTCTGGGTTATCCACCGGCATGTCGTCATTCATGTACCGGGCGTAGAAGTGGACCTTGTCGCTGAAGTAGTGATCGATGCGAGCGATGTCGTCCCGGAAGTTGTTCTGCGCCGAGTAAGAGAAGATGTATCGATCGCCACTGTTAGCCGGATACTTGCTGAAGACGTTCGTCAGGTACACCTGAGAGTTCGCGCTGAAGCAGCTCGGCTTGATCGTGGTGGTGTTACTGGCGGCATCGTAGGTTGCGCAACCCGCGGGAGCATTGGCGAAGTTGCCCGCAACGATGCCGTTCAGCATAGGCTGCGTTGCTGCAGGCATGTTGTCACCGCCCGGCGAGCTGATCTTGCGCCACTCTTCGGACCAGAAGAAGAAGGTCTTGTTCTTACTCGTGTTGTACACGTCGGGAATGAAGATCGGACCACCGATCGTAAATCCGTAGACATTGTGATGGTTGACGGGATTCTTGTTCGGATTGCCGTTCTCGATCTGGCTGCGCTTGTTGAACCACTCGTTGGCGTCTAGGGCCGTGTTGCGCAAGAATTCGTAAGCGGTTCCGTGGAAAGCGCTCGTACCCGACTTCGTTGCTACAACAACCTGGCCGCCGCCGGAGCGCCCGTAACCGGCGTCATAAGTGCCGCGAGCAAGTGTGAACTCCTGAATGGCGTCGATGTTGGGCGCGTTGATCACGGTGCCGTTTGAACCCGAGTCGTTGATATCCGAGCCGTCGACCGTCCAGTTGTTGGCGGTGGCACGAGCGCCGTTGATTGACATCTGGGTTGCGCCGGCGCCCGTTTCGTCTCCCATCTGGCTGACGACACCGGGCTGAAGGGTGACGAGTTGCTGGAAATTACGTCCCGCGAGCTCGAGTTCGCGAATCTGCTGGCCGGTGATGGTGCCAGCCTGCGCACTCGATTCGGTATTGACGCTCACAGCAGCAGCTTCCACCGTCACGGTTGTGCTGGCGGAGCCGGTTTTGAGCTGAACATTGAGGCCGCGCTTATCGGCCACATTCAAGACAACATTCTTGGCCACGAAGGTCTCAAAGCCCTGCGAGGAAACGCTGACGTTGTATGTTCCTGCCGGCAAGCTCGCTACGGAATAGTTGCCGCTGCCATCGGACATCACGGTCCGCACGGCGTTGGTCGTCGTCTGAGTGACGGTGACCGTAGCATTGGGAATGACCGCTCCCGTACTGTCGGTGACCACGCCGCTCAAGGTCGCATTGAGTTGCTGCGCTATCGAGGTGGCCGTCCAGCTGAACATAAGCAGTAGAAGAAGCAGAAATGCTCCCCGGAGACTCGAACGCCTGGGGCAAGCGTTCGCACGCGCCAATGAGAGACTTCGAGTGGAAACCCGATTGAGGTCAACCATCGTCATCACACCTTTCCTTTGAGATCTCGAATTGTCGCAACGCAGATGCGCGCGAACGGGTGAGTTCTAGAGTCGGACAATCAGACTCTGAACGGATTCGCCCTGGGATTCCCTGGAAAAGACCGGTTGGCACGTCAGACTCGTCGGCAGGTTAAAGCAGCTGCAGCTCAGTCTGACTTGTTGAAGGGCTTTTCAGCATTTGCACTTGCCTCCCAAGGTGTTGCAGGCCGGCACTCAGCCAAACGAGGGTATTCACCGGCTCTTGTTTTCGATCCGCTGCACTCCGTTTTCTTGTCCACGGGTCCGGTTTAGCGGATATACAAACTTCTTCATTGGGGAGAAAGATACGACTATTCGGCGGCGATTTCAATAACAAAATGATCATAAGTGACGAAAACAATCATTGTGTCTGGCGAGAGTCGCCAATTCTAGTCATTCTTCATTGAATTTTGATCAGATTGATGCTACCTGACATCCTGGCACTGGAATTGTCGCCGGAGAGGTGTCGAGTATTCGATTTCAGGGAGTCTAGATGTGAAAACTGCTGGCGGGGGCAGGCTGCGGATCAGGAATCAAGACGAATTATGCAAAAGCGAGGGCTAAGCTCGAATCACCTTGATTCCCTGGCGTTCGAACGGGGCCATGGCTTCCGGCGAAACTCCGAGATTGGTGATGATCGTGTGTATCTCGCTTACCGGGCAAATGAACGCTGGGCTGACGTTTCCAAATTTGCTGGCATCGGTCACAACGATGACTTGCTTGGCATGCTTCAGCATCTTTCGATAGATGAGGGCTTCGTCGGTCTCGAGCGTAGTGGCACCGCGTTCCGCGTCAAGACCCGTGACGCTGAGAAAGACCTTATCCATATACACGTCGTCGAGGAATTCAAGAGCGGCGTTCCCCGTCAGAGAAAAGGACCACGCCCATGGAATTACACCACCAGTCAGGTATGTACGAACGCCAGGCTGATTGCACAGTTCCATGCCGATGTTCAAAGCATTCGTGATGACCTGGATCTTTTCTCTGTGTCGAAGCGCGCGCCCAATGTGCGTGGTTGTTGTTCCTGCGGAGAGGCCGATGGTTTCGTTCGGCTGGACGAGTTCGGCCGCCGCGAGACCAATCCGCCGTTTTTCAGTGGCGGAACGCTGCTCGCGCGCAAGGAAAGAACTGTCATAACGAAAAGGCTCGTACAGGAGCGGCTCCACCAAAGTGGCGCCGCCGTGCGTTCGGCGAATCAATCCTCTATTTTCGAGGCGGGCCAGATCTCGTCGGATGCTGGGGGCGGAAGAACCGGCCTCGGCGAGTATCTCGTCGATGGAAGCGGTACCAACGCGCAATAGGAACTTGATGATCTGTTCACAGCGTCCGTTCAAAGTGTCTGGCATGACGCGAATGATTCTACACGGGTTCCACAGGATGGATCAGAAACTTTTCACTAATTCTGACGATTTGGCGGTTATTTGCCCTAGATTGAGCATAATGTTGACGGAATTGCCCCGTTACGATCATCGCACGAAACCAGTAGGAAGTGGTTTCTGGATCCTTATCTGAATCGGGCCCTGTGTTTTGCACAACGATCTGTGCTTGCCGGATTCGGGGGATGGCGCGTCTGCAGCTTGGAATGATTGAACCAGCCCTAAATGCTCACTACTCAGGGTAGTTGGTGTAGGATTCTCTTGATTTCGAGGTTTGGTTTCATCAAGGAGTAAGTGTGAGAGATCGGAGTTGGCTTTGTTTTGCAATCGTCTGCTGGTTGGGAATGATGCTGAACGTCACCGCTGAGGGGCAGCGGAGCAGTTCCCTTTCGCTTATGCCGACGCCCTCGCACGTGGAACACGGACAAGGGTGGTTAAAGGTAGACAGCAGCTTTACGGTCGGGCTGGACGGATATAAAGACGCGCGGCTCGAACTCGCACGGAAGCGGTTTTTAAGAACTCTGTCGCGGCAAACTGGCATTCCGTATCACGTGGAAGCTTCGGAGGGGACGCCGACCCTGGTGGTGAAGACTTCGGGAGCAAGCAAGGCTATTCAGAGCGTTGGCGAAGACGAGTCTTACCACTTGGAGGTGACATCGACGAACGCAACCATCAGCGCGCCGAACCCACTTGGCGCAATGCACGGGCTGCAAACCTTTCTGCAACTGGTCACGATCACGCCGGAAGGGTTCTCTGCTCCGGCGGTGACGATCGATGATGCTCCGCGTTTTGCGTGGCGCGGATTGATGATCGACTCTGGCCGACACTTCCAGCCGATGGACGTGCTGAAGCGGAACATTGATGGAATGGAAGCCGTGAAGCTGAATGTTTTTCACTGGCATCTGTCAGAGGATCAGGGCTTTCGTGCTGAGAGCAAGGTGTATCCACTGCTGACTGGGAAGGGGTCGAATGGAGACTTCTACACGCAGGCGGAGATGAAGGAGATCGTCGAATACGCGAGGGACCGCGGGATTCGTGTCGTGCCCGAATTTGATATGCCTTGCCACACGACATCGTGGTTCGTGGGCTACCCCGATCTCGCCAGCGGGAAGGGACCTTATCAGATTCAAACACGCTGGGGGATTTTCAATCCCGCAATGAATCCTAGCCGCGAGAGCACCTTCACGTTTATCGACAAGTTTATCGGGGAGATGACGACGATCTTTCCGGATGAGTACTTTCACGTGGGCGGCGATGAGTGCAATGGGAAGGAGTGGGATGCGAATCCGGAGCTGAAGTCGTTCATGCAGCAACATCAGTTCAAGGACAATGCGGCGTTGCAGTCCTACTTCAGCGGACGCGTGCAGAAGATCGTAGCTTCGCATCATCGGATCATGGTCGGCTGGGATGAGGTGCTGCAACCGAATACGCCGAAGGATGTAGTGATCCAGTCGTGGAGAGGGCCGAAGGGTCTGGCCGCGTCTGCGAGGCAGGGGAATCGGACGATTCTATCCAATGGGTACTACATCGACCTGAACCAGTCGGCGGCGGAGCATTATCTGACCGATCCGCTGGGCGGAGACGCTGCAAATCTGTCCGATGAGGAGAAGAAGCGGGTAATGGGCGGAGAAGCGGCGATGTGGAGCGAGTTCACCACTTCGGAAATCATCGACAGCAGGATCTGGCCGCGAACCGCTGCGATTGCGGAGCGGCTGTGGTCGCCGCAGGAGGTGCGCGATGTGGATTCAATGTATGCGCGCATGTACGCGGTATCGGACAAGCTGGAGGCATATGGGCTGAGGCATCAGTCAGTGGGGCCGATGATGATGCAGCGTATGAGCGGCGAAAACGATCCAAAGTGTCTGGCAGTGCTTGCATCGGTGGTGCAACCGCCGCGTGGATATGAACGGGAGTCGCTGAAGGAGTATGACTGGCACTCGCCGCTCAATCGGCTGGTGGATGCCGTTCCTCCGGAGAGCGAGACGGCCAGGGAGTTCAGCGTGATGGTCAAGGCCATTGTGGGCGGCAATGCTTCTGAGGAACAGTGGCAGACTGCGAAGGACTGGCTCACGCTCTGGAGGGAAAACGACGCGAAGCTGCAGCCGACGCTGAAGGGCTCGGAGGTTACGGCGGAGCTGGCACCGTTGTCACAGACGGTATCGCAGGTGGCAACGATCGGCTTGCGCGCGCTCGACGACCTTAAGAACCATCACGCAGCAGATGCTTCGGCGACGCAGAGCGACTTGCAGACTCTGAAGACAGCGGAGAAACCGCAGGCCGTGCTGCGGAACATGATCGTTGCGCCGGTGGAGACACTGGTCCAGGCAGCGGGAAAATAGTTATCAGGAATCGGCGGTCAATGGATGTTTGAGGTGATTGGCGCGAAAATACTGTTTCGCGCCGATACAAGGATGACACTTCAGCTGCATCCCCACGTGAGAAGAACTCAAGCGTGGAGATGCTGGCCTCAGCGAGGCTGCCCCGGAGGGAAGATTTGTGTGCCGGTGCGGCGAGTGACGTAGAGGTCGTTGCCACCGAAACCTCCAGGCTTGTTGGAGTAGAAGAACATTTCGGTGCCATCGGCGGAGAGCACCGGAGCACCATCCCCGGACACGGTGTTGATGTTTGAGTCGAGATCGACTGGATTGCCCCAGGGGTCCTGGCGTTTTTCGCGGGTTGAAACCCAAATATCAAGTGAGGGAGCGCCGGTTGAGTCGGTCACGCTGCCCGGACGCATGGAGGTGATGTACATTTCAAGGCCGTCATTGCGAAAAGCGGTCCGGGTGTCGCGGGAGCTAGTGTTAAGTTCGACAACATCGAGCGGGTCAGTCCAATTGCCGTTCGGCTGCAGTTCGCTCATCCAGACATCCCAATCACCCAGGCCGCCGGGACGGTTTTGGGACGTGAAGTAGAGGGTGATCTTGCCGGTATCGGGATCGGTGAAAAGGAAGGGACCATCTTCGGCGACTGCGCTGTTGATGGAGCAGCCCATGTTCACGGGTTGCTCCCAACCACCTGCACCGATGTCAACCGAAGTATCGGCTCGATGAGACAACCAGATATCGACACCGCCGCAGCCGCCGTCCCGATCGGAGCCGAAGGCGAGGTAGTGCCCGTCGGATGAGATGTCGGGCGCCGTGTCATTCGAAATCGAATTGAGAACGGGACCGAGATTAACGGGCGCCTCGAAAGACGAGGTAACGGTGTCGCGGTGGGTGACCCAGATGTCGGTGGTGCCACCCTTGCTGCCCGGTATGCTGCCCGGTCGATTGGAGTGGAAATAGAGCGAGAGCCCGTCAGGCGAGATTCCAGGGTGTTGATCGTTGGCGCCGCTATTCACAGTGGAGCCAAGATTCTGAGGAGTGGACCAAGGACCGTACTGATACCGGACGGGGACTTTGCCAACATTGTTGCTCGTCGAGAGCCCGTTTGGGGTCATCGTACAACCCACAGCGGCAAGTGTGAGGAGAAGTGAAGAAAACCTGCAAACGTGTTTGAAAGGCTGATTCTGCATGGGGTTCGCTCCTGGAGAAGATTGAGATCGTGGCGAGTTTCTTCCGCAGAATCTCGGGGGTCAATGAAGCGGAGCTGAATCGTTGCTGAACTTTTTCCGTACGGCTAAACCTATATTTCCGCTAAACTTGTGCTCTCCGCAGCGAATGTTCCGCGAATCGGCTCCTCCCGTGCGTCGCTGCCGACGGGTCTCTGTACGCACTCCGCGAGGCAGGTTATGGAAGCCAGCAGCCACTCACAACCTGTCCAGCGATTCGGTGAATTCGAAATCGATCCCCGCTCTCGCGAACTCCGGCTGAAGGGCAAGCGGATCCGTATACAAGACAATCCGTTAACTGTTCTGCTGCTACTGCTGGAACGACCGGGCGAGGTGATTACCCGGGAAGAGCTGAAGAATAGGCTTTGGGCCTCCGATACTTTCGTGGAGGCAGATGACGGTCTGAATACGGCTGTTCGGAAGTTGCGTGAAGCCCTGGGAGACTCTTCTGAGGGCCCGGTCTACATTGAAACAATTCCCCGGCGGGGGTATCGCTTCATAGGGACGGTTCTGCCGGATGAGAAGCCGGCAGCGACCTCCTCGATAGATTCCGTCGAGATTGCGTCCACTGGAAATCGCAGAACCCTGATTCGGTCATGGGTAATGGGATCAACCCTGTTCGCTGTGGCGCTGGCGATTGGAGCGGGAGCCTGGTTCTTGTTTCATCCTCGACAACCTTCGATTCACTCGATTGCAGTATTGCCGTTTGAGAATCTGTCGGGAGATTCCTCACAGGAGTATTTCGCGAATGCTATGACTGAGGAATTGACGAGCGATCTGGGTAAGATTTCGGCTCTTCGCGTGATTTCGAGAACTTCAGCGATGCATTACAAAGGCACGCACAGGACGATGCCGGAAATCGCGGAAGAGCTGAACGTCGATGCAGTAATCGAAAGCTCGGTGGTGCGGTCAGGCGATCGGGTGCGCATTACAGCGCAGTTGATTGATGCGCGAGCAGACCGTCATTTGTGGTCAGAGAGTTATGAACGAGATTTGAAAGATGTGCTGGCTTTGCAGAGTGACGTCGCTCGCGCGATTGCGGGCCAGGTACGGGCGGCAATTACTCAAGACGAGAACGAGCGGCTTCGACCACAGCCGGTGGATCCCAAAGCATATGAAGCCTATATGCGAGGCCGGTTTTCAGTCGATCGATGGACGCCAGAAGACTCGGCACAAGCACTGCGTTATTTTGAGCAAGCGGCATCGCTGGACGGACACTACGCGCTCGCTTATGTCGGTATGGCTGAGTGCTATGTCTACGGCGTCGCCGGGGTGAAGGAAGAGGAAGGTGCGAAGCGTGGCATCGCTGCGATTACGCGCGCTCTGGAACTGAAGCCCGATATGGGCGAGGCTCACGCGATGCTTGGAATGTTGCGTTTGCAGAGAGACTGGGACTTTGCCGGAGCGGAAGCTGAGATAAAACGAGGAATTGCGTTAAGTCCCAATTACGCATCGGCGCATCATTGGTATTCACACCTGCTAATCGAACTCGGGCGTTTCGATGAATCACTTGTTGAAGCAAAGAGACTTTTGGAACTTGATCCGGGGTCACCCACACCCATCGGCCACCTGGCTTATCACTACCGCGCGGCTCGGCAATGGGACCTCGCAATTGCTGAGTATCAAAAAGAGCTGGCAATGGACCTGACCCACACTGACGATTACGGCGAGATTGGTGAAGCCTATGTCGGCAAGCGGATGTTTTCCGAGGCTGTCAAACATCTGAGTCGGGCCGTGGAGATGTCGCGCACGAGCGCTCAGTATCCCTACTATCTTGCGCGCCTCGGATACGCATACGCCCAGGCAGGAGATGTTGGCAAGGCAAGAAAGATTCTGAAAGAGCTTCCTTCGGACCACTTGAACGATCGAGCGTGCGTCTATGCGGGATTGGGAGAAAACGACAAAAGCATTGCACTGCTAGACGAATCGTATCGGCTGCACACCTTTCCTCTCGATGCCGGCTACGCGGTGGAATTCGATCCTCTTCGTTCCGATCCGCGTTTTGGCGACCTGCTGTATCGCGTTGGGCTTCGTTAGTCGGTTGTGAACTAGTGTGTGTCTTTGCTGAGTGCCGCAGGAGTGAGGCGCGGCTCAGGGTTTGGCCGCGCGATTTTTTCGATTGCGGCTTGCGAGACGGATGGGCCGAGGATCTGGCGGATGGCGGTTTCGAGGACTTCGTCGCGACGCGCCTTGGTGCCGGCGAGCGTGGGTTTCGATTCGACATCAGGCACGATGCCGATGCGCTGTGTGGGGCGATGATCGGGATAGAAGACACCGATGCCGCTGATCATGGTACTGAGTCCGCCGGGCAACAGGATTTGAGAGACGTTGCCATCGGCGCCCGCCGTAGTGCTGCCTACGACAAGGGCATTGGATCCAGCGCGGAGAGCCATCGCAGTGTATTCGGCCTGGCTCAGCGAGGACTCGTCTACAAGAATGACGACTTTGCCAGCGAAATGACTCGCGCCTGGCGGAATGACAACCGGGGTTCCGAAGGCGAATGCGCCGGGGTTGGCATGCTCCGCTGCTGTGAAAGTGGCGAACGGAGTGGGCGCAGTCACCAGATATGGACCGAGGACGAAGGGCATGAACTCGGACGGGTAGTTGCGGATGTCGACAATGAGTCCTTTGGCTTTTGCGGCGCGCTCCATGTAGGCGGAGACGTCTGCGGCCTTGACGCTGGAAAGCTTAAGATAAGCGACTTCGCTGGAGAGCATGCGGAAGGTGTCGCCGGGCAGATCGTGCCAGTGGGGATCCTGCTTGTTGCGGTGCACGCGCTCTGCGCTGAGGTGGAGGGTGGCGCCACCGCGGATGATGTCGAGAGATGCCGGGCCGCACGCGCCTCGCGTGAAGGCTTTGGCGATGTCCCGTTGACGAGCCGCGGTGTTTGAGTCTGCGTAGTAGGGAGCCCACGATCCGATCAGCGACTTGACGGGTTGACCATCGAGATTCGCGATCGCGTCACCGATCTTGAGGGTCGACGAAGCGGTGTCTTCGATGGAGAAGACGACGGGCTGGTTTTCGATGAAACGGATGGTCAACGGCAGTTCGCAATCTCCAACGGGCGGACGGACGTTGAGCGAACTCCAAAGGTTGGCGTGCGTGTCGTTGGCTGTTGAGACGAGTTGAAGAAGCGCAAGCTGATAGGCATCTTTATCGCCGGCGAGAGCGATTTTCGGAATGAAGTCGTGCAGCACTGAGGGCCAGTTCTGACCGGCGACGTCGCGGTAGGGCGCCCAGTATTGCATGATGTTCCACCAGCGAAAGAGCGCGAGGAGTTGGAAGCCGGCGTCGGGCAACTGTAAGTTGCGATAGGCGGGCTCGTGCCGGAATTCGGGGTTGCCCACTCCGGGGTTCAGACCGAGGTAGAACTGAGTAGAAGCAGGCCTGCTTTTGTAGATGAATTGGAGACGGCGGCTCAGTTCGGATCCGAGGGTTTCGGTGCTGCGAATCCAGGCGAGGTCGGGTTTCTCGTTGAGCTCGCCTGTGGGTTCGAGGGCGCAGGAGGACCCGCTGCATTCGGCAACCGGGCCCAGACCGTCGACCCACTTGACGAGTACGGCATTTGCAGAAGTTTGATCAGGAGCCGCGAGAATCGCAGGGAGGATGCGGAAGAGTTCGTAGTCCCAGTGACGCTTGCCGGCGACGACAACGGGATGGTGGTACTTGAGGAATCCCCAGATGCGGCCGAGCGTGGTGAGATTGCCGACCTGGACGGCGGACAGAGACGCGAACTTGATGCGAGAACCGTTGTCGAATTCACGATCGGTGTCGAGGACGGTAGGCGGCGGAGGCGCGGCAGCCTGGGAAGCCGCGATGGGTTTACCGTCGACGAGCAACTGCAGGTCGTCTGCCCAGACCGCGCCGGTGCCGGAGATGAGCACGCCAAAAACGAGCTTGCGTGCTGACGGCTGAAGGGAAAGTTTGATGCGGTAGTCCGCCCAGTCGCGGGTGCCCTTTACAGGGTCTTTCTGCATGCTCTCGAAAGCGACGGGACCTTCTTCGCCATCTTCGCGCATCCAAAAACCAGCGAAATCAGAGACGTCTTTCAAGCGGAGGTAGCCGGTGAGCTCGATGTCGGTTCCCGCGAAATCGATGGGCAGAATGCGGGTGAGCGATGAGAACTTGTCCGGCGAGTTCGGCCCGCGCTCGAGTCGCGCAGACCAACGACCGCTGTGCACGACGTTGTTGTCAGCGAAAAGCGTCTCAGTGGGACCGCCGACCCAACCGGTCGGTTTGGGATCGGAGTTCTGCTGCTGCTCAAATCCGAGAGATTGCTGAATCGAGAGTCGCGGAGAGGGTTCATCTGTTTTGGCTTGCGTCTGCGCAAGCGCAGGGATCGAAGAGGCGGACAGCACAAGCAACAACGCGCACACTTTCATAAGCCCTCGATGAGTCGCGAAAATGACCCGGAAAGTATACCTGCACTCTGCCTTTTGGACGGTGAGACGCGGCTTTGGAGAGTGGTGAGGGCAACAAGGATGGGAGGGAAGCCATCTGAAACTGCAAGTTGAAGCGTGGAGAAACCAATACTGTGGATGCACAGCGGAGCTTGTCACGAGGTGGGCAGCGCTATGCGCCGCTCGATGGGCTGCGCGGAATTGCGATCGCGGCGGTGTTCTGGTTTCACTATCGGATCGAGCCGCATTCGCCGGGCGAGTGGGGCTGGATTGGCGTAGACCTTTTCTTTGCGCTGTCAGGATTTCTGATCACGGGCATCCTGTTCGACGGCCTGGGCGAGGAGCACTACTTCAGAAATTTCTACATGAGACGGGCGCTGCGGATTTTTCCGCTGTACTGGGCGTTGTGGTGCGTTTTGGTGGTGTTCATGCTGGTGCAGGGACAGTTTGAAGCCAGATTTCTTGCGTGGCCAGCATACGTGGGGAATTATCTGGGGTCGTACTCGCTGTGGGCGGGATGGAATCATGAGTATTTCAACCGACTGCCCGCCGCGGTGCACATTGCGCAAGAGAGATTGAGACTGCAGGTAGGGCCTTACTGGTCACTGTGCGTGGAGGAGCAGTACTACCTGACGTGGCCGCTGGTTGTGTGGGTGGTGCGACGGCGCGAGAGGCTGATGGTGCTTTGTCTTTGTGCGATCGGAGCTGTGCTGGCGCTGCGGGTTGGGCTCTACTTCTGGTTACCAACAGAGTGGGTGAAGCACAACGAAGTCTATTTCTGGACACTGACGCGCGCGGACTCGCTGTTGGCCGGCTCGGCACTGGCGCTGTTTGTGCGCGGGACCGGTGGAATCGAACGGCTGCACGCAAGCTGGATTGGGGCAGGAACTTCATCCGCAGCTGGAGTGCTGGGATTGGCGCAGTGGCGCTGGGGTCTTTTCCGCGACGTCACTTTTGAGGCGTGGATGCAGACGTGGGGATTAACGGCTGTTGCAGCGGTCGCATGCGGACTGGTCGCGCTCAGTTTGCGGGCACGATGGCTCGGTTTGATTCTCACCTGGCGGCCATTAGTGCAACTGGGGCGGGTGAGCTACGGATTCTACGTGTTTCATCTGCTGTTCTGGGATTGCGATCGGATTGTGATCGATGCGACCAGACCGCGAATTCCGGCGTGGGTGATTCATGCAGCGGTATTTGCGTGGGTGTGGCTACTGAGCTGGGCGAGCTTTCGGTGGTTTGAGAGCCCGTTCCTACGATTGAAGGAGCGATGGGGCGGACGGGATTCGGTGAAGGAGCGTTATCTTGTGCTCACGCAAGATCAGGGGTAGGATGCTTTGCAAAGCTGGTTCCCAGTTTTTCAGACACTAGCTCGATACAGATGTGGTTCGCAGCTTCGGGGTGCGAGTCAAGGGGTGCTTGCATTTGTCATCTTCTCTCTCATCGCTCTTTGAAGCGGCTGAGCGCGGCGACAAGCCTGGCTCGGATGAGCTTTTCGGGGCTCTCTACAACGAGCTTCACCGACTGGCGCGGCGTCAGCTCGCGCACCAGATGCCGGTGAGTATCGGGGCTACTACACTTCTGCACCAGGCTTACATTGAAATGGCGGGGCGCGACAGCGTTGTTTTTCCCGATCGCGCGAGGTTTATGGCTTACGCCGCTCGGGTAATGCGGGGAGTGATTATCGACTATGCCCGGAGTCGGAGCGCGCAGAAACGGGGCGGACAGTTTCATATCACATCATCGAGCGTTGCAGTTGAGCAGCCTGCCGATTGCGTGGAGCTCGAACAGCTCGGGGCAGCTCTGGACCGGCTGGCGGAAGTGGAGCCGGATCTTGCCGAAGTTGTGGACATGAAGTTCTTTTGCGGGTTCACGTTCATGGAAATCGCTGCCATGAAGAACCTCTCAGAACGTACTGTGCAGCGCCAATGGGAGAAGGCGCGCATTTATCTTCATCGAAAACTCTGCAAGGATTTTGAGGGCTAGCTCGGGTGTCGACGCCAAGCCAGGAGCGATGGCAGGAAGTCAGCCCGTATCTGGACGAGGTGCTTTCGCTGCCCGAGGAAGAGAGAACGACCTGGGTCGCTCAATTCCATGATGAAAAGCCTGAGCTGGCCCCACTGCTGGCAGAGCTTTTGAGAGAGCATGCAGCAATCAATCGCGGTTCATTCCTTTCAGGTCAGGCACCCAGCCCATTGGGGACGACTACGCCAGGACAGACACTTGGGCCTTATCGCCTGATCTCTCTGATTGGCGAAGGGGGAATGGGAGCGGTATGGCTTGCAGAGCGGAGCGATGGACGGTTCGACCGGAAAGTGGCGATCAAGTTCCTGCGCTTCTCGCTAGGGTCACAGGCGGGCACGGGAAGATTCAAACGCGAGGGGCGGATTCTAGCGCAGCTTTCACATCCGCACATTGCGGAACTGATTGATGCCGGAGTCAGCGCATCCGAGCAGCCTTACATTGTTCTTGAGCACATTGAAGGAAAGCCGATCGACGCCTGGTGCGATGAACATCGGCTGGACGTGCATGGGCGCATTGAGATATTCCTCGATGTTCTCAGCGCCGTATCGAACGCGCACGCCAATCTTGTAGTGCACCGTGATATCAAGCCGTCGAACGTGCTGGTGCGTAACGACGGATGCGTGAAGCTTGTGGACTTCGGAATCGCGAAGCTGCTGGCGGGGGATACGGAATCAACGGATGCAACACAGCTCACGTTCGACGGCGGTTCAGCGCTGACGCCCCAATATGCAGCTCCTGAGCAGATCACCGGCGGAGCCATCACGACAGCGACGGATGTGTATGCACTTGGCGCACTGCTGTATCTGCTGCTGGCGGGCAGGCACCCGACGAGTTCGGAGGGGTTGTCTCCTGCCGAGTTGGTCAAGGCCATCACTGACACCGTGCCGATGCGATTGTCGGACGCGAGCGCTAGCGGGCATTCGGCAGCTCTGGCAGCAAACCGCGCCACCACGCCAGAGAAACTTCGCCGTGAGCTTTGCGGGGATCTCGAGACCATTCTCGGAAAAGCGCTGAAGAAGAGCCCAACGGAGCGTTATGCGACCGTGAGCGCATTGGGGGACGATCTTCACCGGTTCCTGAAGCACGAGCCGATCAGTGCCAGGCCGGATAGCGTCCTGTACCGGGCGAAGAAATTTGTCCGGCGGAATCGCACTGCGGTCGCATTGTCGGCTGTGGCGGTTGTCGCGGCAGCGGTGGGAATCGCGGGAATCCTGATTCAGACACAGCGTGCACGGCAGCAGAGAGATTTCGCATTGCGACAGGCTTTGCGAGCTGACGCGATCAGCGATCTTGACGGCTTCCTTCTGAAGGATGTGGCCCCAGGAGGAAAACCCTTTACGGTTGATGAGCTGCTCAGGCGCGCAGAGCATATTGTGAGCCGCCAGCGGCTGGCGAACAGCGAAAAGGCTGGGCTGCTGATCTCGATTGGAGGTCACTACACGAGCGAAGACGAGATTGCAAAGGCACGTTCGATTTTCGAGCAGGCGTATCAACTGTCGCGTTCCATATCGGATGTCGGGGTTCGAGCGCAGGCCGCTTGTGGATTTGGCGCGATCCTTGCACGCGGGGGAGAGACTGCGCGCGGAGAGCAACTCGTCGAAGAGGGTTTGCATGAGCTTCCCAACAAGCCGGAATTCGCTCTCGATCGAGTTTATTGCTTTATGCGAGGACGCGAGATGGCAGATCACAATGGAGACGCGGAGCTTGCCGTCGAGCGCATTCTGAAGGCGAAGCAGGAACTGGATTCGTCTCCGCTTCGCTCGGAGGTGGAGGCATGGCGGATTGAGCTGGATCTGGCAGAGGCTTATCGGGAGGCTGGGAAGTTCCGCCAGGCAAACGAGTCATTCAAGAAGTCGTATGAGCTGATGGTCGATCTAGGACGCGATGATACGGAGACGGCGGGCACTTTGCTGAATAATCAGGCGCTCGCGGTGGAGTACCTTGGGCAGCCTCTGGAGGCCGAGAAAATTTTCCATCGCGCACTCGAACTCAGCCGTGACAATCACGGCGACGATGCGGTCGACCCGTTGCTTCTGCTCAACTACGCGCGCGTGCTGAGGGAACTTGCTCGGACCGCAGAGGCACGGGACTCTGCTGAGCGAGCTCTTAAAAGCGCTTCGCAGGCGGGAGATCAGGTGACCGTCAACCAAGCGCTATTGGAACTCGCGCGGATCTACAGGCAGGCCGGTGAGTACTCCCGCTCGAATGCCATGCTGGACCAGGTTGAACCGCGGCTGCGAAAGAATCTGCCACCAGGGCACTACGCGTTCTCAAGTCTCGCTTCGGAACGAGAGCTCACGGCGCTCGCTGCCGGAGACCTGCCAAGGGCAAGCCGCTTTTCCGGACAAGCCATGGAGATGCTGCAGGCATCCATCAAGAATAGGAAGCAAGGCGTGCAGTTCCTTCCGACGCTTCTTGGACGGCAATCGAAACTCGAGCTCAGACTCGGTCAGGCCGATCAAGCGGCGGCCGATGCAGCTAAACAACTGACGATGGTTGAGTCAGGCTTTGATCCGGGGCAGTATTCCTCGAACCTCGGGTATGCATACCTGAACGTGGGGATGGCTCTTCAGGCTCAGGGCAAACGCGATGAAGCTCGCGCGGCGTTCCGTTCCGCGGCGACGCATCTTGAAAATGCGCTGGGGCCGGATCATCCGGATACCCGCAACGCAATCCAGTCCGCGGGACTGAAGTCGAAGTAGCGCAACTTCTTGCCACAACTTTGTCGTCGTCTTACTTTTGTCACGGCCGTTCGCGCAATGGCACTTTTGTGTTGTCGGGTTTCCATTTCAGATTTCGATTACCTAATCAAGAACGGCTAAATCTCTTCCCCTGTCCGATGAAACGCCGGCGTGACTCCGGCTCACTAGACAGACAGACGATTGGCCAATCACCTCTCCCGGAGTAAAGAGCGATGATCAACGACAACAAGTTGCCGAGGGTGTCCCTTTGTTTTCGCAAGTTCTTCCTTAGTTCAGGACGATACAGGCTCCCGATTCTGTTTGGTCTGGCGTTAGCAGCATCGCTGAGCCTCTCAGGCGGGATTCTGTTCCCGAATCCACTCTTCACGTTCGACTCCTCCGGGCTTCTGGGGACGTATGGGAAGGTCGACATGACGAATCCTTTCTTCCGACCTTTGGGAACGAACGGACGGACATGCAACACATGCCATCTTGCAGGGTCCGCATGGTCGGTTACGCCGGCGGATGTTCACGCGAAGTTTTACGCGACGAACGGGCTCGAGCCGATCTTTCGGACGAATGATGGATCGAATTGTCCGAGCGCGGATGTCTCCACGGCGCGGGCGCGGGCGGGGGCGTACAGCATGCTGCTGAATAAGGCACTCTTCCGCATTGAGATCGCGATGCCGATGAATGCTGAGTTTCAGATCATTGATATTCAGGACCCGCACAATTGCCCGGAGACCACTACCTCCAATCCGGCATTCTTTCGGCGGCCGCTTCCCTCGACGAACTTGAGTTTTCTGAGCGCAGTGATGTGGGATGGACGCGAGACTGTGTTTGGAGCGATTCCAGGCAAGTCTCTGAATCTGGAGCAAAGCCTGCAGAACCAGGCGCAGGACGCAGTTACAGGACACGCCCAAGGCTCGGTTCCGACGGCGGATCAGCTTGCGAAGATCGCGGAATTCGAGAGCCACATCTCGACCGCGCAGGTTTTTGACGTGCGTGCCGGGGATCTCTCCGCGAAGGGGGCGAAGGGCGGTCCGATGGCTCTGTCGCAGGAGAATATGTATATCGGCATCAATGATGCACTGGGCGGGGATCCTACGGGGGCTGCATTCAACCCGAATGTTTTCACACTCTACGAATCGTGGAAGAACTCAAATTCGCCGCACAGGCAATCGGTTGCGCGCGGCGAGGAGCTTTTCAATAATCTTCCGATTCCGATCACTGAAGTAGCTGGGCTCAACGACGCGCTGAAGCAGCCGGTGATCATGGGCACATGCACAACCTGCCATGACACTCCGAACGCGGGGAATCATTCGCTTTCCGTGCCTCTGGGCATCGGGACCACCGCGTATCCGGCGAAGCCTGCTCTGGACATTGCCGGCCTGCCTGTTTACACCGTGCAGTGCATCGCGACGGGTGAGACTGTGCAAGTGACGGATATCGGGAGAGCGATGATTTCGGGGAAATGCGCGGACATCGGCAAGGTGAAAGGGCCCGTTCTGCGGGCACTTGCGGCACGGGCACCGTACTTTCACAATGGCGGGGCAAAGACGCTGGAGGATGCGGTGGAGTTTTACAACGAGCGATTCAGTTTGAATCTGTCGCACCAGCAGAAGGCGGACCTGGTGGCGTTTCTACGGACGCTGTAGAGGAAGCCCCATGTCTCCAACCACCGGAGACATGAGGCGACCGTCATGATTAGCGCATGGCAACGATTTCGACGTTGCCATTGCGGCGGAGGATGTTGACGCTGACGGTGTCGGCGTAGCGTTCGCAGGAGATGTCGACACTGCCGTTGCCTATCCTCAGGTTCCGGATGCGGACGTGCTGAAGTTTTTCAGGCAATGCGGAGTGGTGCATGTAGAGGCGCGACTCATTGGCCTTGATCTCGAGACCGAGACAAGACTGGAGAAGCATGAAAACCGATCCTGCGGCCCATGCCTGTGGCGAACAGGCGACGGGGTAAAGCGTGGGGCCTTTACCGGGTCGACGGCCGAAGCCGCAGATGAGTTCCGGAAGACGGTGGAACATAACCTCGGATGCGAGATCGAGGAGGCCGGAGGTAATGCGCAGGGCAAGGTCCTTGTCTGGGCGGCGCAATGCCCCTAGTGCGATGAGGGCGTTGTCATGGGGCCACATGGAGCCGTTGTGGTACGACATCGGGTTGTAGCGGCGCTCTCCGGTGACGATGGTTCGCACTCCCCATCCGGAAAAGAAGGCGGGCGAAAGCAAGCCTTCACTGATGGAGCGGTACTGCGCGTCGCTGGCGATGCCGGAAAAGAGTGTCTGGCCTGCGTTGGAACTGCGGACGCGACACTGCTTCTTTTCGCCGTCGAGTGCGAGGGCGAACATGCCGAGTTCGTCGGACCAGAACTGCGATTGAAATTTGGAGCGAAGATCAGCCGCCTGAGTGCGGAGTTTATCGGATAGGTCTTTGTGGCCGAGATCTGCGGCGACGGAGGCGATGCCATTTTTCGCGGCGTAGACGTAGGCCTGGACTTCGCAGAGGGCAATGGGACCCTGAGCCAAGCGGCCGTCGCTGTAGAAGACGGAGTCGTTCGAGTCTTTCCAGCCTTGCTGGACAAGGCCGTGGTCTGTGGCGCGGGCGTATTCGACGAAGCCGTCGTGGTCGGAGTCGCCGTAAACGTCGATCCACTCAAGAGCGGCAAGGATGTTGGGCCAGATTTCCTTGAGGAAATCGAGGTCGGCAGTGCGCTCGTAGTAGGCGGCGGCAAGGAGCACGAAGAGCGGAGTGCCGTCGACGGTGCCGTAGTAGCGGCCGAAGGGAACTTCGCGAAGGTGCGCCATCTCGCCCTTGCGCATTTCGTGGAGGATTTTGCCAGGATCGGCATCTCGCTCCGCATCGTGGCTGGTGGCTTGCGTGGCCGCGAGGTACGTGAGGACGCCTTTGGCAACCGAGGGCGCGAGCCAGAGAAGTTCGAGCGCTGTGATGATGCCGTCCCGCCCGAAGACGGTGCTGAACCAGGGGACGCCCGCATACGGGTAAAGTCCATGCGGCGTCTGTGTGATCATCATGGCCAGATCGGCACGGGAACGGCGAATCCACTCGTTGAATTGTTCGTTGGAGGTGTGGATGTCGAGGTCTGAGAGCGGCCCTGTGCTGCGCTCGTGATTCATGCGCTGAAGAGCGTCATTGAAGCCGGGCAGGTGAAGGTGCTGGCCGTCGCCGCCGTGGATGCAGGCCATATTGATGGTGAAGCAGGCTTCGCCATGCGACTCAATGTGAAGAGGCACGGTGATGCCGCCGTCATGCGTCTCACAGGGAATAGAGCACTCGATGAAGGTGGCACGATGAATACGGTCAAGGCCGACGTAGGAGAGCTCGACTGAATTGCGTGTGACTTTGGCCGGACGTTTTTCTCCGCGGCGCTGACGTTTCTGTCCGCGGACTTCGAAGATGTCGGCGAAGTCTGCATCGAACTCGAAGGAGAGCTCGACATCGAGCGCTGTCTCGCCGTAGTTGTTAACGGTGATCTGGTCGTAGCAGACGGTTTCTGTGAGGAACTTGGTTCGATAGATGTGAACGGTGCCGCGCGCGAGCAGGGACCCGTTCTCGAGATCGAGATCGGGGTTAGTTGAGTCCGCGGCGAAGAGGATGTTGTCCTCGCGCACTGTTGAACTCAAGAGGAGAGGACGTACACCGCAGAAGCGCATCTCAAGGCGCGAGAGGTGGCGAGTTTCGTTGTGAAAGATGCCCTGCTGGCCGAAGCCGACGGGTTGTACGTCGCCGCTTCGGTCAAAGACAGCGAAGGTGTCGCCGTTGAGCAGGACTCGCGTGCGATCGTCTGCAAGTGCGGACGATGCACGAATGTAGAACTGGTGGCCAACTTCGATGATGTCCTGATGATGTTCTTTCTGCACCGATGGAAGCATCGATAAAGAACTCCTCAATTAGATTGCGAGCGAAAGCCCGCGCTTGCCACGTGCAGCGCGTTTCTTTTCGGAAATGCCGAGTTCGTAGGCTTCGATGTAGCGTTCACACATGGTGCGGGCAGTGAAGCGCTCGAGGAATCGCTGGTGCACGGCCTTGCGGTCGAGAGAAGGAACTTTCTTCCAGGCCTCCACGGCTTCTTCGACGCTCTCGACGATGAACCCGGTGACTCCATCGTCGATGATTTCAGCGACCGATCCTCCCCGGAACGCGATAACCGGCGTTCCGCAGGACATGGCTTCGATCATGACCAGGCCAAAGGGCTCAGGCCAGTCGATGGGGAAGAGCAAAGCAGCAGCTTTTCCCAGGAATTCTGTTTTGTCTTTCTCACCGATTTCGCCGACGAATTCTACGTCGGAATTGACGAGGAGATCGCTGATCTCGGATTCGAAGTAGTTACGGTCAGCTTCGTCGATTTTGGCGGCGACGCGGAGAGGCATTCCGACCTGTTTTGCAATTTCGATGGCTCGATCGACACGCTTTTCCGGGGAGATGCGGCCTAGGAAGGCGAGGTAGTCGCCTTGTTCGAAGGTTGGCTCGTGGAGATCGGCGGGCAGGCCGTGATGGACGGTTGCGAGCCAGCTGGCCCAGGGCATGGGGGCACGCTGCGCGTCAGAGATGGAGATAAGGCGCATGTCGTCGAATTCCCGAAAGAGGGGATAAAGGTCGGGAATGTCGAGGCGGCCATGAAGGGTTGTCGTGGCAGGGATTTCGAGGCGGCGAATCTGCGAGAACGGGAGGTAATCGAGATGGAAATGAACGAGATCGTACTCGTCTGCTTCCTGAGCAACGGTTTCGATGAGATTGAGGTGGTGTGCAAGTGGAGAGAGCAGTTTGCCACCTTCGAGGCGGAGGGACTTCTCGCAGACGGAACGCAAACGTGCGCTGGTCTGTGAGTCTCCACTTGCGTACAGCGTTACATCATGGCCCAGTCGAACAAGCTCTTCCGTAAGGTATGAGACTACTCGCTCGGTTCCTCCATATAGCTTTGGGGGCACACTCTCATATAAAGGCGCAACCTGCGCGATTTTCATATATCACTCCCGGGGGTCGTAGCCGACGGGTCCTGAGCAGGTTGGATGCAAGAACACTTGGATGGCGTGGCCTAATTCGGGAGTTTGTGTCTCCGGCAAAACGTACAAACGTTTGTAGATGCGAGACGAAGGAGATCACGGGCTGGGGCGGACGGCGAGGAGCCCCGAGGGCCTCGGCTGATGGGGTGGGACAGCGGGTTTGTTGCATTTGATTTGCAATTTTGCCCGCATCCTGCCAATATCGATATATGGACGTTCGGACCTGTTGTCGCCTCTGTATGCCGCCTTCGCGTGCACAGGTGACCTCTAGACCGAAATAAGTCTATTCACATTTCAAGGTTTCCTGAGAGCCCGCGACACAGCCTTAGCTGACGCGGGCTTTCTGTTTCTGGCGAATTCCCTCAAAGAGGTCAAATGACTGAACCGGTACAGCCGAATCAAACGAACCAGCCGAAAGAGACTAAAGCCCAGCGGACGGAACGCCTGAAGAAGGCCAAAAATCCGTGGGAGGCATTCGATGAGGTCCGTGCGTTCGCGCGCGAGGGCCGAGCCAGCGTTGTGCCAGAGTGGGCCGGCATGTACTTCAAGTGGTGGGGCGTTTACACCCAGGGTGACGGTGTGGGCGCGACTGGTGGTAAGGGCGGTGAGGGGCTCGTCTCGGACTACTTCATGATGCGGGTGGGGATTCCGAACGGGATTCTTTCGTCTCATCAGCTTCGGACGATTGGCGGGCTAACTCGCAAGTATGCGCAGAACCTGGCTGATATTACGGTGCGGCAGAATATCCAACTGCACTGGTTAACGATTGAGTCTTTGCCTGAAGTTGTGGATGCGCTGGACGCGATCGGGTTATCGCCCAAGGGCGCGTGCGGGGACGTGGTTCGTAATGTGACAGGATGCCCGCTGGCAGGCGTGGCACATGACGAAATATTTGATGCTTCGCCGATTGCGCTGGAAATTGCACATCACCTGACGGCGAATCCTGAGTTCGTCAATCTTCCGCGCAAGTTCAAGATTTCGGTGAGCGGGTGCCGGACATGGTGCAACTATCCGGAGATCAATGACATTGCATTGACGGGAGCGGAACGCGACGGGCAGGTTGGTTTTTCAGTGCGGGTCGGAGGCGGACTATCGAATGAGCCGCACCTGGCAGTTCGGCTGAATGCTTTTGTGCTTCCGGAACAGGCTCTGGCGGTGACCCGGACGATCACGGAGATCTTCCGCGACCAGCAGGTACTGCGCGAGAGCAGAGACCGGGCGCGACTGAAGTATCTGTTTATGCGGGAAGGATGGACCGCGGAAAGGTTTCTGGACGAGATCGAAACGCGGCTCGGATACAAACTGCTTCCAGGGGTGGAGGAGAACGTACCGGACGAGACGCTGCGGGATCATGTTGGCATCCATCGGCAGAAGCAAGCTGGATTGAGTTACGTGGGAGCATCCGTGCTGCGTGGACGGCTTACCGGCGAACAGCTTGAGGCCGCGGCAGACCTGGCAGATAAGTACGGCAGCGGTGCTCTGCGTGCGACTGTGGCTCAGAATCTGATTTTTATCGATGTGCCAAATGCGAAGGCGCCGGAGCTGGTCCGTGAACTCGGCGCTATCGGTTTGCATGTCGAGGGCTCCCCGTTCTGGCGCGGAGCTGTCGCCTGCACGGGAACGGAGTTCTGCAAGCTCGCCATTACGGAGACAAAGGGATTCACGCGCTGGCTGGTGGATGAACTGGAAGAGCGCGTGCCTCAGTTCGATCAGCAGCTTCGGTTACACGTGACGGGGTGCCCAAACGGTTGCGGACAGCACTGGATAGCGGACATCGGCATCGAGGGCAAGAAGATCAAGCATGAAGGCAAGCTGGTGGATGCCTACTACTTCTGCCTGGGCGGATCCGTGGGAAAGGATTCGGGGATTGCTCGGCCAGTGGGTTATCGTGCACCGGCGACCCTGGTGCCGGAAGCGATTGCGAGATTGCTGCGGAAGTATCTCATCACGCGCGAGACAGACGAGAATTTGCGCGTATGGTTCAGCCGACACACGAATGACGAGTTGCGGGCCTATCTTGCGGGAGAAGCTCTGTTGCCTGTCGAGCGCGATCTGCCGACGGGACGCGTGCCGCACGCGGTGGGAGACTGAGCCGGATGAACCTGCAGCCGATCTTTCTGAAACTGGATGGCCGACCTGGATTGCTCGTAGGGGCGGGAAACGTGGCGCTGGAGAAGCTGAATACGTTGCTCTCGAGCGGAATTCGTTTGCGCGTGGTTGCGCCGGAGGTGAAGTCGGAGGTCCGGGCGTTTGCGGCTGAAGGAAAGATTGAGCTGGTGGAGCGGAGATTCACGCCTGAGGATCTGGACGGCAACTTTATCGTGATCGCGGCGACGGATGATCCGGAGGTGAATGCGGCGGTCTATCGCGAATCGGTTGCGCGCGGGATCCTGGTGAACAGCGTTGATGATCCGCCACATTGCGATTTCTATTTCGGGTCAGTGGTTCGACGCGGCGATTTGCAGGTGGCGATTTCAACAGCGGGCGAGAGCCCGGCTGTTTCTCAGCAGCTTCGGCGAGAGATCGATGAACAACTACCCGACGATCTGGGAGCATGGCTGGCGCAAGTGGGCGATTTGCGGCGAGAGATTCTGGCAACGCACCCAGCGGGCGAGGAGCGGAAAGCGCTTTTACATCGAATCGCAAAGCGGAAGATTCTGCAGCCTGATTGGCGATCTGAAAATTCGACTGGTCCAGATGCGAGGGTCTTCCTAGTGGGAGCAGGACCGGGCGACCCGGACCTTCTAACAGTGAAAGCTCAGCGGCTGATTCAGACTGCAGATGTAATTCTGCATGATGACCTCGTGACGCCGGACATTCTTGCCTTAGCGAATCCGGCGGCGGAAATCGTGAACGTGGGGAAGCGCTGCGGGATGAAAAATATCACGCAGGAGCAGATCAATTCCCTGCTGGTGAGCTATGCGGCTGACTATCGCGTGGTTGTTCGACTGAAGAGTGGCGACCCACTGATTTTTGGAAGGGCCGCCGAGGAAATGACGGCGCTGGGTGAGGCGGGAGTGCGGTTTGAGGTTGTGCCGGGGATCACGGCGGCGTTTGCAGCAGCGGCGGCGATTCCCTGCTCGCTGACGGATCGGAATGCGGCGTCGAACGTGATCTTTTCTACAGGACATCATGCGCAGTCGCACAATGAGGCGGCGATTCCGGAACGCGAAGACGCTACACGGATCGTCTACATGCCGGGACGGGATTTGACGCTGCTGGGGCTCGAGTGGATCCAGGAAGGGCTGCCAAGCGAGCTTCCATGCGCCATCGTGACTCATGCCGGGCGTCCGGAACAGCAGACGATTCATACGACTCTGGGCGAGCTCGGGACAGTCGAGAATGTGCCAGCTCCGAGCATCCTGCTGGCGGGTTGGGCGCTGGCAAAGTCCGAAGTTGCACCGTCGAAAGAGCAACAAACGGGCGAATTCCACCTCTGAAACGCGCGTGCTGTTCGGCACAATTCCGATGCAATGACGATTGTATGATGGTCCCAAATCCACAGGGACCAATCTTTCTTACAGAAATCTTTATTGTCGAGAAGATGCGCCTGTTTCGGAGGCTTTGGGATGCGGGGCACGTTGCGCGGAACGGCCGTAGGCTTTCTGGCAGTGATGAGCATTTTGGCGAGTAGTTGCGGAGGCGGGGGCAACGGCGGAGGGAGTGGAGGCGGGAGCCAGAGCCCGGTGACGCCGACAGTCACCGTGAGTCCGGCGGCTTCGGCGATTACGACCGTTCAATCGCTTAAGGTGACAGTGAGCGTGAGCGGCGGTTCCGGAACGGCTACTGGGAGCGTTACTCTCAGCGCTGGTTCCTACGCATCCTCGGCGAGTATTCTGAGCGGCGGCGTTGCTTCTATCACGATTGCACCGGGGTCGCTGGCCGCGGGGACAGTTACGCTGAAGGCCTCATACACGCCGGACTCGGCGAGTTCATCTGCCTACAGCAGTTCTTCTGGAACGGCTCCAGTGACGGTAAGCCTGGCTGCGCCGGTATTGAGTGTGACACCGGCCTCGCAGAGCATTGTTGTGGGTCAAGCGGTGCAGGTTTCGGTGGGCGTGAGTGGCGGAGCCGGTGCACCAGCTGCGACCGGAGCCGTAGTGCTGAGCGGCGGGAGCTACAACTCTGCATCGAGCACACTCTCTAGCGGCGCCGCGAGCATTACGGTGCCCGCGAACACGTTTGCAGCCGGGAGTGTGACTCTAACAGCGGCTTACACGCCGGATACCTCTGGCGCATCGCTGTACAAGCCTGCATCGGGACAGTCCCCAGCGATCACGGTGTTCCAGGCGAATACGGTGATGGTCGATCAGTCGGGAACGAGCATTCATGTCACGGATCAATTGCTGGGGATGAATCTGCCTTCGTGGTACGACGTTTATAGCAATGCGAGTGGGATCAACGCGGCTTTTGCGCAGGCCGGTATCAAGGCGATTCGATGGCCGGGCGGTTCGTGGTCTGACGCGTACCACTGGGGGCAAGGCGGCGGGTTGCCGTTCATGTGCAACACGACAGGCAGCGGGACGGGATGGGGTGGGTACGGCACATTCTCGCAATTTGCGGCTGACATTGTGCAGGCAGGAGGCTACGATCTTGCACTGACGGCGAACTACGGAAGCAATGCGAGTTGCAGCGGCGGTGGCGATCCCGCAGAGGCCGCGGCGTGGGTGGCGGAAGCGGTGAAGGACGGCGTGCACCCGAGCCACGTCACGGTGGGAAACGAAAACTACGGAAGCTGGGAATACGACCTGCACGCGAAACGAAACGACCCGGCAACGTATGCGGGCACCGTGGTTGGCGCAAGTGGCTACTACGCCCGGATCAAGGCCGCGGACAACTCAACTTTGGTGGGTGTGGTGGTCGACGCCGACCGTGCAAGCAACTGGGACAAGACAGTGCTCCCCAATGCCAGGGGATCGTATGACTTTGTCGAATTCCACTTCTATCCGCAGGGCCCAGGCAGCGAAAGCGACACCTACCTCGTACATCAGGCTGCGCTGGATCTGACAGCCAGCTTGAACTATCTGAAGACTGAACTTTCGACGGCGGGCGCGCCGAATACGCCGATTTATGTGGGAGAGATGGGATCCGTTTACACGACTCCGGGCAAACAGAGCTGGTCGATCACGCAGGGATTGTATGCAGGGCAGACTCTGGGCGAGATGATGAACAGCGGTGTTGTGAGGGCGACGTGGTGGATCGGGTTTGGCAATTGCGATGAGAACGCCCAGGGCGGCGCTTTAGGGAACATGAGTTCCTCGCTTTATGGGTGGCAGACGTTTGGCGCTTATAACGTGTTCTCCGACGGCCCCGGGGACGGGCCATGCGGTGTGGGATCCGGTCCGCTGGGGACGATGTCACCTACGGCACGGGCGTTTCAGCTGTTCAGCCATGTTGCGGTCACGGGGGAGACCGTTCTGACGACGAGTGCGAGCGGTATGCCGGACATTCGTGCGTACGCGGCAACGCATAGCGGCGGAACCGCGCTGGTGCTTTTCAATTTGAACCAAACGATGAGCGAGCCGGTTACGGTGACGTTGTCGAACCAGATCGCCTCGACGGACGTGACGGTGATGACCTACGACAAGGCGATCTATGACCAGACCAACTCGGCGAATCCGGTGTGGGCCGCGCCAACAATGACAGATCTGGGTACGCAGACACTGCCGATGACCCTGACGCTGACTCCGTGGAGCATGAACGTAGTGATCATCAAATAGCGATCTGCCGCCCTTTATACTGAGGTAGTTGCACCAGCATACGCAGGAGCTTGATTTGCCTCAGGCAGAGATTGGAATTATCGGCGGAAGCGGGCTTTACTCGATGCCCGGTTTCACAAATGTTCATGAAGAGAGGGTCGAGACGCCGTTTGGCGATCCATCCGATCCGTTCGTGCTCGGGGAACTAGAAGGGCGCAAGGTTGCGTTTCTGGCGCGGCACGGGCGGGGTCATCGCATTCTTCCTTCCGAGTTGAACTTTCGCGCGAACATCTGTGCGTTCAAAAAGCTCGGCGTGGAGCGGATCATCTCCGTTTCCGCGGTGGGATCGCTGAAGGAAGAGCACAAGCCTACAGATTTCGTGATTCCGGATCAGTTCATCGATCGGACTTTTCACCGCATCTCGACATTTTTCGGCGATGGGATCGTGGGACATGTCGCATTCGGCGACCCGGTGTGTTCGGTTGTTGCGAATGCTGCTGCGAAGGGCTGCAAGGATGCCGGCGTGGTGGGCAAGCTGGGCGGGACGTACGTTTGCATGGAAGGGCCGCAGTTCTCGACCAAGGCGGAGTCGAACCTGTACCGAAGCTGGGGAGCCGATGTAATCGGTATGACGAATCTGCAGGAGGCCAAGCTGGCTCGCGAGGCGGAGATTTGTTATGCGACGGTCGCCATGGTTACGGACTACGACTGCTGGCGCGAGGGGCATGACGCGGTGACGATCGAGGAGATTGTTGCTGTGCTTCACCAGAACGCATCGAATGCCTGCTCGGTGGTGAAGGCTGCTGTGGCGGCGTTGCCCGTGGAACGGAGTTGCGCATGTGCATCGGCGGCGAAGTATGCGGTGCTGACGCAGGCGGATGCGATTCCGGCGGCGGCGAAGGAGAGGCTGAAGCTGCTCTTCGGGAAGTACCACGGCTGGTAGCGCTATGGATTTTCTCAAGCCCTGGGATGCCAGTTCAGACATTCGACATCTCCAGGAACTCCGCCGCGAAATGGCTCCAGGTCACATACTCGAAGGCATCGCCGTTTCGCCAATCGCATACCGGAATGACCGTGATGAAGTGACGTTCGCGATGGATGATGGATCGGGCAGATGGGCGATAGTGCACTTCGGACTTCCAAAAGAAAGAGAGAAAGACCCCAGGTTTCCAGCAACCTGGATTTTCGAAAACTGGGAGACTGTGAATGAGTATATGGAAGCTGCGCACGCTGCCTGGACGGGTGCAGAAAAAGATCCTGATGGTCAGTTCTGGCTCAAAGAACAACAAATGCTCAGTACGGCTCGAAAATTCTGATTCTATTCAAGAGAGGTCTCATGGCAATCACTGTAGTTGGCAGCGTCGCGTTCGACACTGTCGAGACACCTGCGGGACGCAGGGAGCGCTGCCTGGCCGGAGCGGCAACTTATTTTTCACTGTCCGCCAGCTTCTTTACCGATGTGCGAGTGATCGCAGTGGTTGGCGAGGATTTCGGGCCGGAGCAGCAGGCGGTATTTGACGCGCGTAAGGTCGATACTACCGGCATTCAACACCGGCCGGGTAAGAGCTTTTTCTGGCAGGGCTCGTACATGGACAATCTGAACGAGGCGAAGACCATCAACACTGAGTTGAACGTCTTTGCCGGATTCGAACCAAGTATCCCGGCCGCATATAGCGATTCCGAATATCTGTTTCTCGCCAATATCGACCCGGTGCTGCAACGGCGAGTGCGTGAGGCTATGCCGCAGGCGAAGCTGGTGGGCGGCGACACGATGAACTACTGGATCAAGGACCACAAGCCCGCTTTGCTTGAAGTGCTGAAGGGGCTGGACGTGCTGCTGATCAACGACACGGAAACGCGCATGTTGACCGGAGCGCGGAGCATTGCGTTGGCTGCGGGAAGTATTTTCGAACTGGGCCCGAAGATTCTTGTTGTGAAGCATGGCGAATATGGAGCGACGGCATTTTTCGCGCCGAAGCGGCCGGACGGGACGGAACGGATGGCGCACCGCGCGTTTCATGTGCCGGCACTGCCGCTGGAAGAGGTTGTGGATCCGACAGGCGCAGGAGACAGCTTTGCAGGAGGCTTCTTCGGCTATCTTGCTTCGCAGAAGGAGCTGACACCGAAATCGTTTCGCTACGCGATGTTTTATGGAAGCGTGATGGGGTCATTTGTGGTGGAGCGGTTTGGGACCGATCGTCTTCAGGAACTGACACGGGAAGAGATTGATCACCGGTTCAAGCTGTTCCGCGAGTTGACGCACCTTGACTGAGAAAGCGTTGGGCCCTCGCATCAGCCGCATGGAGCGACTGATGGTCGGGGCCTGTGCCTTAGCTGTGTCCGTGATCGCCGGCGTGTGGAGCTGGCGCAACGATGCAATGCTGAACTACGGCGATGCAGTGGCGCATCTGCATATTGCGCGGCGCGTGATCGATGCGCATGAGCCGGGTCTGTCGCAGTTCGGATCGGTCTGGCTGCCCTTGCCCCATCTGCTGATGATCCCGTTTGTGGCGGTGTACGCGTGGTGGGCGAATGGGCTGGCGGGGCTGATTCCGTCGGCACTGGCCTACATTGCATCCTGCGTGGGCATCTACAGGCTGACGCGTCGATGGCTGCGCTGGCCGGCGGCGCTAGTGGGGCTGGCGTTCTTTGCGTTGAATCCGAATCTTCTCTATCTGCAGACGACGGCGATGACGGAGCCGTTGTTCCTGTGCGAGATGATCTGGCTGGCGGTTTGGCTGGTGGAGTGGCGCGCCGCGCTGGAAGTCGATCAATTGCGAGCGACGCGTCTGCTTCGGGGTGTCGCATTGGCGCTGATTGCAGCGGTATTCACGCGCTATGACGGGTGGGTTCTGGCGTTGCTGGCGTGGACGTGCGTTGGGATCGTTCAAATGCGGAAGCGCTCGTTGCGTTCGCGAGCGTTCTGGGCCATGAGCGCCGCGGTGGTGGCTGCGCCGCTGCTGTGGTTTGCGTATAACGGATTGATCTTTGGAGACTGGCTGGATTTTGCGCGCGGACCTTACTCTGCGGCGGCAATTGAGGCCAGAACGACGACGGGATCTGGCCCGCCGCATCCGGGATGGCACGATCCCTGGGTGTCACTGCTGTTCTTTGTGAAATGCGGGCAAATGGATGCTGCGCCGGAGGCGTGGGGCAACTTCCTCCTGGTCACTTCATTGTTCGGAACTGGATGGGGATGGCTGAAGTGCCGCAAGGGTGGATTCCTGTGGGCATTGTTTTTATGGTTGCCAGTTCCCTTCTATGCGTATTCGGTGTCGTTTGGATCGGTGCCGATCTTTTTGCCGGTGTGGTGGCCACACTCGTTTTACAACACTCGGTATGGAATGGAGATGCTGCCTGGGTTTGCGCTGGGAGTGGCTTTCGCGGCAAGCTTTCTCATCTCCGCAGTTCGTGAGTTCAAGCCGAAGCTGATTCCGTATGCGGCCTGTGCGTTGGTGGCAGCTGTTTTGCTTTGCGACTGGGCTGTGCTGCGCGATCAACCCCTCACCTACATTGAGGGTACGAAGAATATCGAATCGCGGCGGCAATTCGAGAAGGAGATTCCTCCAGTTCTGCGGAGGCTGGTTGCCGAGCATCCGGGAGCACCGGTTCTGATGGGAACATCTGTGTATCCGAACCTGGTGGCGTTTACGGGAATTCCGCTGCGGCAGACGATCAATGAAAGTGATCGGGGTGTGTTTTCTGAGGCGCTGGAGGATCCTGCGAAGCATGCGGCGATTGTGGTCGCGTTCGATGGTGACGAGATCGATAAGGCAGTCAAGGCGCACCCGAAGGGGCTGCGGCTGATTCAGCGATTCGAATGCGATCACCAAAAGCCCGGAGCGGTTTACGTCTCCGATACCCCGTCCGCTTCGGGAGAGTCGGAGCGGTGATAGCATCAGCCAAGGTGAAGCCATGAGCACGATACTGGCCTCGATTGCGGCACCCTTCGACTTCAGCTGGTTGCAACAGGTCACCGTTTTTAACGGCGCTGTTCCCAGGCTGCTCGCCGCTTCTTTGCTGGGTGGAGTGATCGGGCTGGAGCGCGAGTATAAGCGAAGGTCGGCTGGGGTTCGAACGAACCTGCTGATCTGTCTTGGTGCGGCTTTCTTCACACTGCTTTCCGCAGTGCTGGCAGGGGATGCTAATCCCAATAAGGGCCAGGTGGCGTCGAATATCGTTCAAGGAATCGGCTTTCTTGGAGCTGGTCTGATTTTGCACAATCGGAGCCGGATCAGCGGGCTGACGAGCGCGGCGACGGTGTGGGTAGTTGCGTCCATCGGCATGGCTTGCGGTGCGGGGCTGTTCGCAGCCGCGGCAATTGCGACTGTGATCGTCGTGATTGCGCTGGAACTGGTGGGCTTTCTTGAGCGGCGTGCCAGCATCAAGATTTATTCGCTGATTTACGAAGCCAGAGGCAACGATCAGGCGGCGCTTTTGCGCTCGATACTTGACGCGATGGATAAGGCGGGGCAGCAATTATCGGATTTCACCGCAAGTACGATAGGCGATCTGCAGAGAGTAGTTTTCAACGTTATCGCGACGAAAAGGCAACACGAGCGCTTGCACAGCAGGCTTCTCTCAGAGCCGGGGATTGATGCACTGCTGAACTTCCGTGATCCGGAGGAAGATTGATTCCGTTTTCAAAAGCTCATGCCTGCGGCAATGATTTTCTGGTGGTAACGGAGAGCGCGGCGGCCGGTCACAATCTGCCCGAACTTACTCGAGCGCTATGCGCACGCAACACTGGAGTGGGTGCGGACGGTGTTGAGTTCTTTTCGTGGACAGGGTCGAAATCGGGGCGGATTCGCCTGCATAACGCGGACGGATCGATCGCGGAGATCAGCGGAAACGGCACTCGCTGTGTTGCGGCCTGGATGAGCATGATGATTGGCGCGAAGGCTGGGGACGAGTTGCGCATTGAGACGGACGCCGGGATGCGGATCTGCCGAATCAATGCCCTTCGTACGGAGGCGGGATACTCCGTGGATGTAACAACTGGGATGGGCATTCCGAGCGCACGACCGAAGACGGTAAAACTTGGTGATGGGGTGTCGGTTGAAGGCATTGCGGTGTCCACGGGGAATCCGCATTTTGTGATTATGGTGGACAATGCGGAGTTCAGGGTTGGCGGAGAAGCGTGGGAGACGATCGGTGCGCAGATCTGCACGCATGCGGATTTTCCGAATCAGACAAATGTGGAGTTCGTGCGGGTTTTGAGCCGGAGTGAGATAGAGATTCGGATCTTTGAGCGCGGCGTAGGACCTACGACGTCATCGGGGACGGGCACCTCGGCTTCGGCGACGGCTGCGATCGCGTTTCAGAGCTGCGCATCACCGCTGCGCGTCGTTGCGCCGGGCGGCGCTCAGAACGTGAGTTGGAACGGGACGGGAACGGAGCTGGAGCTGACTGGGCCAGCGACGCTGATTGCGCGGGGCGAGGCGTGGATCGGATGAGTCCAGAGTCAAAGCCATTGATGAAGCTTGTGCCGGTTCGGCAGGGGGCAGGTGTGAGTGTCATTTCGCCTGCATCTTTTGCCATGCCGGAGCGAGTGGGGCTTGGGATGGAGCGGGTTCGGCAGCTTGGGTATTCGCCAAAACTCGGAGGGAACACGCAGAGCCGAGGGCCGTTGTTCTTTGCGGGATCGCGGCAAGAACGGTTGGCGGATTTGCACGCGGCATTCGAAGATCCGGAGACGAGTATTGTGGCGGCCGTGCGGGGTGGTTATGGATCGAACTACTTGCTCGATGGCGTTGATCTGAAGGTTGTCGAGCAGAATCCAAAACCGTTTTTTGGCTATAGTGACCTGACCGGATTGCAGTGTCATCTTCTCGATAAGCTTGGGCTGCCGGTTTTTCACGGACCAATGATTGCTGCTGATTTCTACCTGGAAGATGGGGTTCATCTGGAGAGCTTTGGGGCAACGCTTGCGGGTCGTTCGTACACGGTGGGTAAAGCGGAGGGCCTGCGCACGTTGAAGGCCGGCACGGCGCGCGGCACGCTTTATGGTGGGTGCCTGAGCATTCTAGTGGCGATGATCGGAACGCGCTGGGAACCGAAAACGGAAGGCAAGCTGCTGTTTCTTGAGGATGTGGGCGCTAAACCTTATCAGGTCGATCGGATGCTTTGGCACTTGAGGCATGCGGGAAAGCTGGAAGGCGTACGAGGGATCATCTTTGGCGAGATGCTGGACTGCACATCGCCGGGCGCACCTGATGATCTGCTCGAGAACGCGATCTTGTCGGCGCTCGAAGGCATCGATGTGCCAATCGCTTTCGGATTGCGCAGCGGCCATGTCTCGAGAGAGAACGTTACATTGATCTTTGGTATCGAAGCGGAGTTGCGAGCCGGAGATGAGGCGCAGCTCGCGTTGCTGGAGCCGGCGATTCAGTCATGAGCACATCACGAAAACACATTCACCTCACCGGGATCTGCGGCACGGCAATGGCTTCGATCGCCGGGCTGCTTCAGTTGCAGGGGCACCGCATCACGGGATCGGACAAGGCTGCATACCCTCCGATGAGCGACCTGCTGCGTTCGCTTGGCATTCCTGTGATGGAGCCCTACTCGGAATCGAATCTGGATCCGGCTCCGGATCTTGTGGTCATCGGGAATGCGCTGTCGAGAGGAAATCCTGAGGTCGAACGGGTGCTGGATGAGCGGATTCCGTTCGCTTCGATGGCCGCGCTTGTGCACGATGAGTTTCTGAAGGGGCGCGAGTCTCTGGTGGTTGCAGGGACGCATGGCAAGACGACGACGACGAGCATGCTGTCGTGGATCTACCAGGTGGCCTCGCGCGAAGATGCGGAGATGGAGCCGTCGTTTCTGATCGGCGGAGTTGCCGAGAATTTTGGAACGAGCTTTCAGCTGCGGCCGACGCGAACCTTCATCATCGAGGGCGATGAGTACGACACCGCATTTTTCGACAAGGGGCCGAAGTTCCTGCATTATTTTCCGGACGCTCTGATCCTGACGCATGTGGAATTCGATCACGCGGACATCTATGCAGATCTCGAAGCGGTAAAGACGGCATTCAAGCGGCTGGTCAACCTGGTTCCACGGCGCGGGCTCCTGGTTGCGTTCGACGGTAGCGAGAATGTAACGGAGTGCATCAGCAAGGCGTTCTGCCGGGTTGAGCGATACGGATTCAGGGCGGACTCGGAGTGGCAGCTTCGGAACGTGCGGTACACGGAAGCGCAGATGCGCTGGGAGATCTGGCGCGGTGGCGCGCTGTGGTCCGACGTTGCGATGCAGCTTGCCGGTGAACATAATGCGCTGAACGCAACAGCTGCTGCAGCATTGGCGTTTGGACAGGGCGTATCGAAGGAGGCGATCTGCACTGCGCTTAAGAGTTTCAAGAGTGTGAAGCGGAGGCTGGAAGTGCGCGATGTGATCCGCGGGATCACGATCATTGACGATTTTGCGCATCATCCGACGGCGATTCGCGAAACACTGCGTGCTCTTCGGTCGGTGTATCCGAACGCGCGGCTTTGGGCGGTGCTCGAACCACGATCGAACACACTGCGGCGAAAGGTGCTCGAAGGCGATCTTGTGGAGAGCCTGCGGCTGGCGGATCGCGTGATTCTTGCGGGAGTTTATCAGCAGCAACGTATTCCGGATGCGGAACGGCTGCATCCCGAGGATGTGGTCGACGCTCTGAATGCGAGCGGAACTCCGGCGGAACTGCATCCGGATGCGACGGAGATCGTGGAGAGCATCGCAGCGAAGGTTCAGGAAGGCGATGTGATCGCGATCCTTTCGAATGGCGGGTTCGACGGCATCTATGAGAAGCTGCCTGCCCGGCTCAGAGACAGGCAAGGCTAAGCGGGAAAGCAAGTCATGATTTCGTCTTTGTCGCTGATCGCCGCTATTGTGATTCTCGGAATTCCCGCCGCGATGATCACCCTGCCCTGGGCTGTTATCACCGGCGATGCGATTCCCTTGTACAAGGCATCGCAATTCATTTTGCGAGTTGGATATGCTCTGGCGCGCATTCGGGTGCGGGTCGATGGGCGTGAATTGATTCCCGCGAAGACGTCCTGCATTTTCATGGCGAATCATGTGTCGAATCTCGATCCGCCGGCATTGCTGCCAAACATTCCCGGGAGGACTTCAGCATTCATCAAGGATTCGCTCATGCGGGTGCCGGTTTTTGGGCTGGGTTTGAGGCTGGCCGAATTCATTCCAGTGGATCGGTCGGGCGATCGGGAGAGCGCGCAGGAGAGCATCGCGGCGGCGCGACGGATTCTGGCGAAAGGGATACACATTACTACATTTGTGGAAGGGACGCGTTCGCCGGATGGGCGAATGCTGCCGTTCAAGAAGGGCCCGTTCTATCTAGCGAAGGAAACCGGGGCGCCATGCATTCCCGTCTCCATCTGGGGAACGGAGACGATGATGGCGAAGGGCAGCCAGCGCATTCGCCCAGGCACAGCGCACGTTATCTTTCATGAGCCAATCAATCCCGCAGACTATCAGTCACGTGAAGATTTGATGGCCGCGGTTCGTGTAGCGATTGCATCGGGTTTGCCGGAGTGGATGCGGAGTTGACCGCTACTGGACGATCGCGTTGTACCCGTCATTCAACAGCTTCTGCCGCATCGTGTTTGCTTCATTGCGATTGGTGAAGGGGCCGGTCTGAACGTGGATGAGATTATCTCCGAGTTCACGGCGCTCGACGACTGTGTATCCGCGCTTGCGCAAAGCAGTGACAAGGACGTCGGCATCTTCAGAGCGAGAGACAGCTGCGATCTGGACCATCCATCCCTGCACCTGCGATGTCGCGGGCTGGACGCGGAGCGCGGGATCTGGGGAGGAGTTTGATTGCAGAGCTGGTCGAACCTGTGCATTGGCTGCGTTCGCTGCTGCTTGTGCCGGCGATGAGTCTTTCACAGAGTCTGCGGGGATTGCCTGGCTGTCCGGATCGCTCTTGATGACATCCGGAGAGGGAGCTGCCGGAGCCTGGCGGACGGCGCCTGGCTTATTTCCTGCGGAAGAAGGAGAGGCAACGGTCTTCGGATCGGAAAAGACGGCGGCGGCTTCCTGACTTGTAGAAGAGCGATGGCCCACGGCATACCCGAGAGCGAAACAGACGCCGCAGAGCAGAAGCAGCCCGCCACCGAGACCGAGAACTGTTCCGAGCCCAAGGGTGAGTTCTGTGTGGCTGCTCTCGACCGGTTCCAACTCTTCCCGGCTAAAGTCTCGAATCATGCGGTGCCCTCGGTTTCGCCCGTGCCGTGCAGAAAATCGGATGCGGTTTCTATACGGCCTCGCCAATTGGTGGTTCTGCCGGTTTCGATCCGGCGGTGAGCTTGTTCAGCATCGAGAGCATTTCAACTGGCAACGGAAAGACGATGGTGGTGTTCTTTTCGACGCCGATTTCTGTCAACGTCTGCAGGTATCGGAGTTGAAGCGTAATGGGCTGAGTAGCGAGTAGTCGTGCTGCATCCACTAGTTTTTGCGCGGCATCGAATTCGCCCTGAGAGTGGAGAATTTTTGCGCGGGCTTCGCGAGCGGCCTCAGCCTGCTTAGCCATTGCACGGAGCATCTGCTCGGGTAGATCAACCTGCTTTACTTCGACGGAGATCACCTTCACCCCGAAAGGTTCGGTGCGCTGATCGATGATGCTCTGAATGCGGAGGTTGAGCTTGTCGCGGTGGCTGAGGACTTCATCGAGCTCAACCTCGCCAAGCACTGAACGAAGGGTGGTCTGCGAAAACTGTGATGTCTGGTAGACGTAATTGGAAACCTTAATGGCAGCGGCATTCGGGTCTACCACATAGAGCGTCACGACGGCGTTCACTTTGAGAGTGACGTTGTCGCGGGTGATCACATCCTGCGCAGGCACTTCGAGAACTTCCTGGCGCAGCGAAATCCGGACCATCTGATCGAATGGCCTGAATACAAGGATGATTCCTGGGCCTTTGGGGGTAGGAAGAGCCCGGCCAAGCCTGAAGATCACTGCGCGCTCGTAGTCGCGAAGAATCTTGATGGAGTTGATCAGATAAAGAACGATGATTGCGATTGCAATCAGAATCGGAACAGAAACATTGGGCATGGCTTTCCCCTATTCAGGACGGATTGTACTCCCGCATGAATTCAAGCGGCGGTGCGCGGTGTGGCGGCTGACCCAATTGGAGCAACCCGCAGTAGGTACTGCTCATGACCTGTCACGCGGAGCTTTGTACCTGCCGGGACGGGCTCACTGGCCACAGCGCGCCAGATCTCTCCCTCCACCAGCACGTGGCCTTCTGGTGACAGCGGTTCCATGGCGGAGGCTTCGCTGCCGACAAGAGCATCCGCGCCGAGCCTGGCCTTCATGCGACGGGCTTTCAGTGCGAGCCTGATCAGGAAGACCGTGATGGTGCCGAATCCAAGGCTTACGCCGACGGCGACCCACGGGCTGATACGAAGTTCGGGAATGGGGGCAGCAATCAGCGTGAGAGTGCCGAAGGTGAGACAGACGATGCCGGTGACGGCGAGGACTCCGTGGCCGCCAAACTTCGCTTCGAGCAGCATAAGGGCGAATGCTGCGACGAGCAGCATGACGGCGGTGAAGCGGATGGGCAGGAGATCGAGAGCGAAAATGCCCAGAAGGAGCATCAGGGTGCCCAGTGCGCCGGGGACGATTGTTCCCGGAGTGTTGAATTCGAGGTATATGAGCAGCGCTCCGCCGATAAGAAAGAGGATCGCTATGTTGGGGTTTACGAGCCAGCTGAGGAGATTCTCGCGCAGGGTCGGTTGCACGAGTTCGATGCGCGCATTTTTGGTGTGGAGCGTCTGCTTGGTGCCGTCCATTCGCGCGACCTGCCGGCCATCGATTGTGTTGAGCAACTCGGTGTCGCTCCCCGCGATGACGTCGATCAGGTGCTGGTTCAGTGCTTCTTCGGCAGTGTAGGACTTCGATGATGCGACGGCTGCTATGGCTGCGTCAGTGTTGCGGTTGCGGCGCGATACGTAGGAGCGCATGAAGGCTTCGGCGTCGTTCTCGATCTTCTGGCTCAGAGTCTCGTCGGGCTTGCCACCTTCGAAGACTACGTGCGCGGCGCCGGCATTGGTGCCTGGGGCCATGGCAGCGATATCCGCAGCTTCGAGAAGGAAGAAGCCGGCCGATCCGGCGCGGGCGCCGGCAGGGGCTACGTAGATGATGACCGGAACGCGAGAGCTCAGGATTGCGCCGGCCATGGTTCGCATTGAATTGACGAGACCGCCAGGAGTGTCGATTTGAATGAGCAGAGCCACAGCGCCGCCAGCGTTGGCACGGGCGATTGCGCGGTCAAGCATGCCGGCGCTGACGGGCTGGATGGTTTCATCCAGGATGAGCTTTTCGACCAAAGGCTGCTGAGCGCCTGCACTTGAGAAGCTGATCAGAAAAAGCCCGATCAAGATCACCAGGGCTGGAAGACTGCGGAACTTGGAACAACGCACTCGCTCACGCATCGCTTGCTCCCCTCGGGATCGTCTGCTACTGTTTCTTCCCGGTCCTTGCCTGGACCTGTCGATTCAACTCCTGAGCCGCTCTGCTTGCTGGATCGAGCTTCAGCGCTTCACCGATTTCGCGGCTAGCGTCGTCCATATGGTTTTCAGCGATATCGAGACGGCCCAGAACCAGATATGCGTCGGCTGAGGGCGCGATCTCAAGAGCCTGGTTGGCTTCTCTGCGAGCGGAGGCCGCGTCGCCGGTTCGCTCGCGGACGGCTGCGAGGCCCGCGTGGGCTTCGGCAAGCCTGGTATCGTTCGACACGGCAGACTGGTAAAGCCTCTCGGCTTCGAGCAGCAACCCGCGATTGAAGTATTCCTTCGCTCGACCGGCGAGCTTCAGGGCGCGAGCATGGGCCGGAAGCGCGGCCAAGCGGGCGGCTTCCATGGAGTCCATTACCTGCGCGGCCTGCTTGAACGCGCCTGCATCGAAGGTGCGGATGATGCGCTCCAGAGGCTCGGCATCGGTATCTGCATCCGCAGAGCCGGGCGCCTTCCATGCCGCAAGTATCTTCTGAGCTTCGGCGTCATTGGGGCGCAGCTTCAGAGTCTGGATGAGTTCGTTGGTGGCGTTGGCCGCGGAGCCGTGACGCTTGAGGCTAATAGCGAGATTGAAGTGGTAATCGGCCGCGTTGGGGTCTGCCGCGGCGGCCTGTACAAAGAAGCTTGTTGCATCTTTCTGCTGGCGGCTTACGGCTACGCCCTCGTTGTTGAGCACTTCGGCCAGCGGAAGTTCGCGGGCGACGTTTGCGAAAGCTTCCTGCGCCTGCGGATATGCGCCGAAGTAGAGGAGAGAAAGGCCGCGATAGTAGCTGGCTTCCAACGCTTCAGGATCGTTAGGGCTCACATGCGCGAAGGATGCTGCTGCCTCTTCGTACTTCTGTACGTTGAAATCTTCACGTCCGAGGGCCATCCAGGCAGGGCCAAAGTTCGGGCTTAATTCAACGGATTTCTTCAGGTGCCGTTCACGCTCCTGCTGGTCGGCTTCAGAGATACCCCGAATATATTGCTCGAATGCGTCGAGCCGCAGGTTGGCACCCGCCTCGAGGAAGGTTTCCTGCGCAACGCTGAACCCGGGATCCATGATGCGGGTGAGACGCCATGCCAGCGAATCGAAAATAGCGATCAGATCCTTCATCTCTCCGCGGGCCATAACGGCATCACTCATGCGGAGATGAGGAACGTTCAGGACGCGCGCTTCGACCATGATGCCTGTGCCTTCAAGACGATAGCTGCCGACGATGATGGAATCCACGTCCAGAGTCTGGGCAAGCTTTAACGCGCTGGCGCGTGATGGCTGGAACTGCTGAGGAAGGCCGAGATGGTCGAGCGCGTACATGCGATCGGGGCGGCTCATGGGAGCGAAGCCGGAAGAAGTGAAGCGCGCGTCGAGGATGGATGGTGCAGCCTCGCGAATCCAATCAAGGCTCAACTGACCGGTTCCGTTATCGAAGGGAAGGACGAGCAGGATGCGATTCTTGCCCGCGTTAGCTGCCTCGGAGGGACCGGCCTGTCCGATGGAATAGGTAACGGAAGCAAACGCGAGAATCAGGAAAAGAGAGATGGTGGCGCGGGTCTGTCGAATGTCTCTGCGAGATGGGAGCAAATGGGCCACTACAGCCCGATTATAGGTGTTTTGCGGGCGGTTTACAGTGATCCCGAAGGTGCTGGTTCGCTCTAGCGTACAGGCGGAGGTACCTGAACCGCTGCTTCGAATTGCCGGTTGAAACGAAGCAACGCAATCCACTGGTTGTGGTCCTCGCGTTTCCAGATCAGCGAGCCGTGAAGGCGGAGCGCGATGGCCTCGGGGGGCATGTCGTGATGAAGGCCGAAGTAACGTTCGTCCAGAGCTTGACTTTTGGGTCCGAGGCTAAGCAGCCGGGATGAGGGATCGTACTTCGTCGAAAAGACGAGAGCGGAAGAATAGCCTCCGGGATCGGCCAGGGCTTTCTCGATCTGTTCCGGGGTGAAGTCTTCGAGGCGATAGACCTGGTATGGAGCCTTGACGTAACCGAGTTCAGGTTTGCTGAGTTCGTCGGTCACGGGCCATGCGGAGAGGACAGTCGATCCTGCGAACTGCTTGTTGAGTTGCGCGATGCCTGCCATGTGGAGGCGAATGGCGCGGGCGTATTCGAGATTGTCTTCGGGCGCGAATCGATACGGCGGATTGATGAACAATCCAGCAATGAATGCGACGGCAGAAAGCAGGGCGAATGACTGCCAGTATGGAACGCGGTGCGAGAAGGTGGATACGGCTACGAGGAGAACGAGCGGATACATCGGCAACAAGTACCGAGTCAGCAGCGCACCGCCCAGAACGCTGAAGAGGAGCGCGTTCGCGAGAAGGACGAGGAAAATGCGCCACAGAACGGGGTTGCTGATGCGCGGCCGCTCTCGGCCGTCTCGATCGAGGCGCGGACTCAGCATCAGTGCGGCGATGGTGAGCAAGGCCGGCACGAACATGTTCATGTGCGCGGTGAGATGGAGAAGGCGGTGTCCAAAGGCGGCGAAGAAGCGAATGGGCGAGAGATTTGCCGCGGCGTTGTATTTGAGGAATTCGGGGTTGCCGAACGTGAAGCCGGTTTTTGCGTGATGCCAGACGTACCAGGCGACAAGCGGCAAGGCACTGCTCAGGAGCCAAGCCGCTTCTTTCGATAGGCGGGCTCTCTCCGGCGGGGTTGCGCGGAGTGCTGCCACAACGGCGATGAAGGCCAGCGTGAAAGGAATGGCAACCGCAGTTTCTTTCGACAACACTGCGGCGGTGAAGAAAAGGGCTGCCAGCGCCGGACGCCGATTGCGATCGGGAAGGCTGTAAACCATGCCCCAGAGGGAGAAGGCGGCGGCGAAGATGTCGGCCTGCGCGAGAGTGCTCTGCGCGAACCAGATTGGATAGATGGCGGTCAGCAAGACTGTCCAAAAAGCGACGGTGCCGGAGTCGGCGAGGCGCTGCGCCAGACGCCAGACCGCGAGGAGGCCGAACGAGGCCACAATGAGGACCGCCTCGCGCGTCACCTCGGGATAGAAGCCGGAAAGCTTCCACCACAGCGCGAGATATACGCTCGGTAGAGGTGGATGGGCGTTGGAGAGTGTTGTGGTTGGGATCAGCGATCCGGTCCGAAAGAAGTCCCATGCCGCAGGGATGTAATAGCCGGCCTCATCCCAGTAGTAGGGCAGGCGCAGCAGCGAGAAGTGACTGGCATAGAGCGCGGCAAAGATGACGGAAAAGACCATCCAGAGCGGGAAAGGCGCGTCCATGCGCGGCTCGAAGATTTGTCTCAGAAGCGATCGCGTGGTCATGCCACTTTTTCCAAACAGCCGAGAGGGTCAAGTCCCATACAGAACAGGGTCGCGCTAAGGAGCGGAAGTTTCGCAGCTAATTTACCGGTCCTTGCGGGAAATTCACGTTCTGCGGTTCGAGGTTCAGGTTGCCGAAGGCCTGCTCGTATTGGGAAAGGTTCTGACCGAGAACGTTCCAGAGAGCTTTCGCCTGTTGCGGGCTCAGGAAGATGGCCTGATGGTTGCGAATGGTCACCTGGTCCGGGCTGTCGCTGGAGGCAAGGCCAAAGACAAGCGAGAAATCCCAAACGCTGACGCGCACCTGCACGCTGTTTGCGTAGGTCTCCCGGTAGTCCGGGGTTTGAACAACATTCATCTGAGGCTGTTGCGGCGTAGGAGGCATAGTTCCTACAGCTTACAAGGTCTGGATGGGAAGGGATGGAAGAGGGGTGGTGCGGAAGAGGGGACTTGAACCCCTAAGCCTTTCGGCGCTAGCTCCTAAGGCTAGTGTGTTTGCCATTTCACCACTTCCGCGCTGGTTCCATGATAACGGGATTTCGTGTTTTTGAGCATCGGGAGGTTTGGAGTCCGGTGGTGCCTTGAGGCCGAATTGAGGGTAATTACGTAACGAGACGCGCGAAGAGGGACCGGGTCTCATGGAGGACTTCCCTGCCCTGAGGCCGTATCAGCGTGACGAGTACTGCAGAAACGCAGGAAAGAGCCAGAGCTGACAGGATGAGGGGGATGCCGTGCATCCCGAGATGTGCGCGGAAAACATAGGTGACGACAGCGAGAGTGACTCCGGCCGCAATGAGGAGGGGAATCTGCAACCGGCAGAGATCACCGGCTTTCACTGGTCCCACGCGATGCAAGACGGCGTATTGAATGGGGGCCTTGATCAGGGATTCGGCAATGGCATAAGCGGCAGCGAGCCCGACAGCGCCGCCGAAATGCAGTCCGACGAAGAACGAGGCGACGGTAATGACGGAGGTGACGATGCCGAGACGGAACATGACATCGGTGCGGCCTTGCGCGATCAGGATCCAGCCAGTCGCATTTGTCAGAGGCTGCACCATTCCCGCGATTCCAAGGTAGAAGAAGATGGGCGCAACCAATTCCCATCGCGGCCCGAAGACAAGTATCACGAAGTCGTGAGAGACGGAGACCAGGGCGGCCATGGCGGGAACGACGAATAGGGTCAGTTGGCCGGCGGCGCGGAGGAACATGGCACGGAAACGCGGCTTGTCGTCCTGCACGCGGCTGAGCAGAGGCGTCATCACGCTATAGAGAGGGGCGTTGAGGTGCTGGATGGGGAAGCTGAGGAGCTTAAACGCGCGATCGTAGTAGCCCAGAGCCACGGTTCCGAGTTTGCGGCCAATAAGGACGTTATCGAGATTGCGGGAGAAGTAGCTGACGAAGGTGAAGCCTGTGAGGTTGGCGCCGAAGAGGCCAGTTTCTTTGTCGAGGAAGCGCGTGGTGGGGTGGTTGGGTTTCCAGCGTGCAAAGGTCCAGTAGCTGATGGTTGTGAGGAGGTTTGATGCGATTGCGGCGATGACCAGTGACCAGTAGCGCGCGCCGAGCAGAGCGGAGATGATGGCTGCGGTCAGCCCCACAGCGGCGGCGGAGGCATCGGAGATTGCGAGGCCATGGTAGTGGAGACGGCGGTTCAGCAAACCGTTGGGTACTGCGGCGAGGCTGCCAAATAGCAGAGAGATACTTGCGGCAATGGTGAGCAGTACGAGCCGGCTGTCGTGAAAGAACCACGCCACGGCGGGACTGACGATTGCGGCAACAACCGCGCAAGCAAGGCCGAGGGCCGCTGTGATCCAGAAGATGGACGAGATCTGATTCTGAGATATTTCACGACGCTGGACGATGGCTTGTCCGTAGCCGAGGTCCTGGAAGAGTCCGACGAAGGTGATGACAGGAGTGACGCACCCAACCAGGCCGAAGTCCTGCGGAGTAAGCAAACGCGAAAGCACAACGACCGAACAAAACTGCACGCCGATGCGGATGAGCTGCGCTGTGCCGATGATCATTCCGCCGCGCAGGGCGCGACCGGACAGGCTCGAGGGAAGTTCGGAGCCCTCGGCGCCGGCAGCTATCTGATCGAACTCTGTCGCCAAGGTGTCTCCGCGATGGGAAGGTTGAGGCGTTGATGGTTCGGCTATTTGACTCGGTAGAAGCGGGAGCAGCATTCACCAAGGATCGATTTCTGTTCATCCGGCGTCAACGCGCCGATGTAATCGCGCACGAGCGCGATGGCTCGGCTATACGGAACGGAGACGGTACATACAGGCCAGTCTGACCCTATCATGAGGCGGGCCGGCGAGAAGGCATGCAGAACCACGTCCAGGTATGGGCGAAAGTCTTCGGGCTTCCAATCATGCCAGCGAGCCTCGGTTACCATGCCGGAGAGCTTGCAGCAGACGTTGTCAGACTTCGCCAGCTCCTGGATGCCGCGATCCCAGGGACTCATGAGGGCGTCGGCGATCGAGGGCTTCGCGATGTGATCGAGGACGAAACGCTGATCGGGGAATTGGCGAACAAGTTTGATGGCGGCTGGTAGCTGACGCGGAAAGATGAGGATGTCGTAGGCGAGATCGTATTCGCGCAGCCGGGCGATGCCGCGAAGGAAATCGGAACCCAGCATGAAGTCGTCATCGGGTTCGTCCTGCACGACGTGGCGGACGCCAACGAGTTTGGGATTTTGAGCGAACTGATGAAGCTGAGCAGAAAGCTCGGGAGAGCGGAGATCGACCCAGCCGACGACGCCCTTGACGATCTCATTGTGCGCGGCGAGTTCGAGGAGCCATCGGGTTTCTTCCAGACTCTGGCGCGCCTGGACCGCAATTGAGCCCTCAAATCCTTCCGCAGAAAGCAGGGGCTCGAGATCCTTGGGGAGGAAGTCGCGGCGCAGCACTTCCATTTTGTCGTTGATCCAGCCGTAGTCTGGGGGCTGTACTTCCAGAAATGCTGATGAGCGTCGAGGCGCATGATTGTTTGTTGTCCTTACCGGATCGCGGTGCGGGATTGTCGGTTCGTCACAGAAAAGGGTAAACCTCCGCGGCGGGGCGGGGTAGAATGCGGTCGCATGATCCGGACGATTGCGATTCTCGGGTTTCTCCTGGCGGGGGCCCAGTCGACAACGAATGCACGGGACGAACTGGCGAACTTGCGCAAGCAGGCACATGCGGAGCGTGAAGCGGGTGACCACGCGGGGTACCTGCGGGACGCGCTGAAGGTACGTACGCTGCTCAACAACTATCCGAGCGCGATACTGTCGGTCGCCCGTGGGTACATGGAGGCGGGAGAGATCGAGAAAGCGCTGGATGCGCTGGATGCATTTGCTGCCCTGGGGCAGATGGACGATGGCATGATCGACGGCAGCAATAAGACATTCGCGGCACTGGCGGATTCGCCTCGGTACAAGGCGATACTCGGGAAGTTCGCTCAGAACAAAGCACCGGTCTCGCATGCGGAGACTGCGTTCAGCCTCTCGGATCCCGGTCTGGTGGCGGAGGACATCGACTACGATCCGGTTTCGAAGTCGTTTCTGATTACGAGTGTCTTGGAGAAGAAGATCGTCCGGGTGAGCGAATCCGGCAAGCTGGTGGATTTTGCATCGTCACCTAGCCACTGGCCGATGCTTGCGCTCAAGATCGACAGTGCACGCAAGGTGGTCTGGGCAACGGAGGTTGCGCTGGACGGATTCACGGCGGCTCCGAAGGCGGATTGGGGGAAGTCGGCGGTACTCTGCTTCGACTATGAAAGCGGGAAGCTGCTGCGAAGAATCGAAGGACCTGCAGGTGCGGCGCTCGGAGATCTGGTGCTGGATGCGAAGGGTGATCCGGTTATCAGTGATGGGCAAAAGGGCGGGGTGTATCGGCTGCGGGATGGGAGTCTGCAGTTGCTGAACGGGACTGAGTTTATTTCTCCGCAAACCGCAGCGATGTTGCCCGATGGCAAGCATGCTCTGGTTCCGGATTATCTGCGCGGTATCGGAATTCTTGATTTGAATTCAAGCACTGTGAAGTGGCTCGATTCTGGAGGAACGGCACTGAATGGCGTGGATGGGCTGTACCTGCATGGCGGATCGCTGTACCTCATCCAGAATGGAACCTCGCCGGAACGGGTTGTCCGGCTAAAGCTGGAAAGTTCGCTTGCCCGGGTCGTTTCCAGCGAAGTCATCGAACGAAGTACGCCGACGCTGGGCGATCCGACGCACGGAGTTTTTGTCGGCGATGATTTTTATTACATTGCCAATTCAGGTTGGAGTGAGCTGGATGATCATGGTGATCTGAGGGCCGGAGGGAAGCTCACGCCCGCGCAGATTATGCGATTCAAGGCACGGTAGAAGCAATCATCCCATTTCCCGTTCGCCCGGTGGGCGCAAGTTATAGTGCGTATATGTCTTTTCATCGCCTTTTGACCTCACTTGGGGCCTGCGGCTGTGTTTTCTCTGCTTTATCTCTGGCTGCGCAAAAGCCTTCCATCACTCTCGATGAGTTTCTGAATACCACTGAAATCACGGGAACGAGCGTGGCGCCGGATGCGTCTGCTGCGGTTGTCGCTACGGAAGCTCCTGATTGGAAGGCGAACAACTTCAGGCATGACCTGTGGATGTGGACGGCGAAGGATGGGTTGAAACCTCTGACGCGATCGGGCACGGATGAGCGGCCCCAGTGGAGTCCAGACGGCAAGTGGATTGCGTTCGCATCAGACCGCACACCATCGGGGTCTGGCGATGCGGTTGACGATAGTGACAAGCCAAATCGCGTGTGGCTCATTTCGCCTTCAGGCGGCGAGGCACTGCCTTTGTACAAAGAGAAGCTCGACGTGCATGCATTCGCATGGGCACCGGATGGATCGGCGATTTATGTCTCAGCCAAGGCGCCGCAAACGCACGAGCAGGAAGAGCAGCAGAGCGATGAATGGAAGGATGTGGTTCGCTGGCGCGAACAGTATCGCGGAGACGTGCTGCTGAAGATTGCGATCGCGCCTGCGCTGGCGCGAGCAGTAGCAATGCCCCTTGCAAAAGAGGCTCCGGGCAAGGCTGCGAGCGACGCGGAGCCCTCAGCGAAACTGCCAGAGGGCGCAACGTTGATTGCGAAGGCGGATGTGGCGATCGCGGAAATTGCGCCGGCGCCGGATGGAAAACAGATCGCATTTGTTACTGAACCCATTCACAAGCGGATCGAAAATCCGGCGGATTACGAAGTCTTCAGTGTGCCCGCCGATGGTGGCACGCCGAAGCAGCTCACCCACGATATGGCGATGGAGTCGAATATCCGGTGGTCGCCCGATGGACGGTGGCTACACTTCGCGGTGAACGCGGCGAATGGGTCGATTGACGGCAAATACCGCGACGTGCAGGGACGGCTGTTCCGGCTTGAGCCGACTTCGGGCAAGGTGGAATGGCTCGGCTCAAGTTTCGATGGATCGTTCGATCAGTACGCGCTGCTTGCGGACGGACGCGAACTGGCGCTCGGCTTAAAAGGAACGGAGGCCCAGATTTACCTGATCGACGGCGAAAAGGCTACGAAACTGCCCGGAATGGCGGGTACCTACGCTGGCCTGGACGCGGCGCACAATGCGAATTCACTGGTTGTTCGGTTTTCCACCATCACTGATCCGCAGCAGGTCTATCTGATCACCGATCCATTGCAGCCAGACAAGCTGAATAAGCTGACCAGCTTCAATCCGATCTTTGTAGAGCGGGCACAGCCCGAGTGGCAGCCATATACGTGGAAGTCGGACGACGGGCAAAGCGTCGAGGGAGTACTGATTTTTCCTCCCGGCAAGAAAGGCGCAAAACATCTTCGGATGTTCACGTTCATTCACGGTGGGCCCGCAGATGCAGACGGCAATCGATTCGGTGCGAACTGGTATGACTGGGCCACATTTGCAGCGGACAACGGGTGGCTGGTGTTTCGCCCCAACTACCGGGGATCGACGGGGTACGGAGACGAATTCATGATGGGGATTGAGCCTCATCTTGTCTCTAAGCCGGGACGAGACATTCTTGCAGGTGTGGACGCATTGGTTAAGGACGGCTATGCCGATCCGGATCACCTTGCAATCGGCGGATACAGCTACGGCGGATACATGACGAACTGGTTGATTACCCAGACCCCGCGGTTCAAGTCTGCGGTAACCGGCGCGGGCGCAGTGGAGCATGCGGCGAACTGGGGCAACGACGACATGACCTGGGACGATGCATGGTATCTGGGCGGAAGGCCGTGGGAGAACCCGCAGCTCTATCAATCTGAGGCGGCTTTGTTCCAGTTCGACAAGGTCAGGACCCCGACGCATCTGGTGCAGGGTGGAGCCGACGTTCGGGTTGCGTATCTGGAAGGCGAAACGATGGAGCGGGCGTTGCAGTCGCTGGGGATTCCGCACACGTTTCTGGTGCTGCCCGGAGAAGGGCACAGCCTCGATAAGAATCCATGGCACGGCTATATCAAGGTGCGGGAAGAGCTGAAATGGCTGGAGCAGTACGATAAGAAGTAGACAGGGCAGCGGCTCTTGCACAAGCAAACCGTGGCAATTCAAAGGCATCGCAGGAGTGAGCATCAGCTTTGCCACCTCGCGCGTCTGATTATTGTGCTGAAGCTCACTACCCCAAGGGCGCATCCTAATCTGTAGGAAAGAATGAATCCAGTCCTCGACCAGACTCGCAATAGCGCATTTCAGCAGACGCTGCTGAGCGCTCGCCGCACCATGATGCTGAGCGAGATTCTGAAGCTCGCGATCGACAGCTTTGCCGCCAGCAAGCTGCGTTTCGCACTGACCGCACTGGGCATGGTGATCGGAACAGCTTCGGTAATCCTGGTGGTCACGATCGGGCTAACGGGACGGCAGTTCATTCTGAATGAAATTCAGAAGATCGGCACGAACCAGGTAGAGGTGGAATACTCCGGCGGCGGCGCCGTGGGCGCAGAGAAGGTGGTCTACAACGACTTCCTGACGCGGGATGACGAGAAGGCTGTGCTGGCCCAGGTGCCGAGTGTAGTTGCGTCTTCTCCAGTTCTTCAATCGCACGACCGCATCAGCTTCGGTGGCGGGGTTATCAAGGACACGTTGGTGCTCGGCGTGAGTCCGCAGTACCGGGACGTGCGCAACCTGATTGTGCTTTCGGGCCGGTTCTTCGATGACGAGGATGAGAACGCGCATGTGATGTGCGCCGACGTTACGGTGCCGTTTGCGCGCGAGATGTTCGGCAGTCCCGAAGAGGCGATCGGGAAGCAGTTTTCGATTCAGGGGATTCCCTTCACGATCGTCGGAATCTTCAAGGAGAGCGTCGACACATTCGGTCAGACGGAGATTGCCGATCAGACGATTCTGATTCCCTTCTCTGTTGCCCGATACTTCACGGGAACGGATAACGTGAAGCAGTTGTACTTCAGCATTCGAAGCATGGATGAGGTGCCAGACGCCACGAGAGAGATTCAACGGATCATCCAATCGCGACACAGGCCGAGTTCGGTGTACAAGAGCTTCGACCTGCGGGAATTGCTTTCCACGGCAGACCGAATCTCGATTGCGCTGATTGCGGTGCTTGTGATGGTCGCCGCAGTGACACTTGCAGTGGGCGGCGTGGGCATCATGAATATCATGCTGGCGAACGTGCGCTCGCGCATTCGCGAGATCGGAATCCGGAAGGCGCTGGGCGCGACTTATCGCGAGATCAAGCTCCAGTTCCTGGCTGAAGCGGTGATCATTTCGCTGTCCGGGGGCCTGGTTGGCTGCCTTGTGGGGCTGGCGGTGCCGCTCTCTATCCGGCTTTTCTCGGACTACTCTCTGCCGATTTCAATTTGGTCCGTTGTGGTTGCGCTCGCGGCGGCGACCGTAGTTGGAGTGGTCTTTGGAACTGTGCCGGCCACACGCGCCGCGCAGCTTGATCCCGTGGAGTCACTGAAGTATGAGTGAGAACAAACCTAAGACCGGAGCAAGCAACGACCCGGAAGAGCCCATGCAAGGGGTCAATTTGAAGCTGATCTACAGCCTGATAGCGCTTGCAATTGTTGGAGCAATCGCGGTGGCGTTCTTCATCGTGATGCCCTTCTACCACCATTCCTGATCGAGCCGGGTGATCGTCACTTCTTTCGAATTGGCTCGCCTTCGATGATGGGAGCGGGATGCGGCGGTGCGCCGTTTGCCTCGATGTGCTTTGACTTGCGCCATACGTTGGCGACGGCTAAAGACCAGAGAGGAACGAAGTCTACGCCGGGCACGAGCTTGCCGATGAACGACGGCGCAAATTCCCAGTGCCAGCCGAGCAGGTAGCTCAGAATTCCGGCCATGGCGAGATCGAGAACGTCGTCGACGGGTGAAGCCGCGCCTTCGATAAAGAGCGGAAAGAGCGCCATCTGCACGATGTCTGCACCGACGGCGAGAGCCATCGCGATTCGAATCTTCAATCCGGACGGGATGTTGAGATTGCTAAAGTCCACGGCAGTAAGGGCCGCTAGCCCTGTAACCATTATCGGTCTTTTTCCAAGTTCCTGGGGAGCGGGGACAGGGTCGACGAGCCGGCAACTATGATCTCCATGAGCGATGTTTCCCCTCGCGACTTCACACCGCAGGAGTTTCCAATGTTTACGCAAGCAGAAAAGGCGGTCGTGTTTCAGACGCTTCACCAGGGCAACAAGCCGTTTGTGATTGGGAATCCGTGGGATGCGGGATCAGCGCGGATTCTGACGAGCTTGAAATACGAGGCGCTTTCGACGACGAGCGCAGGACTGGCTTTTTCGCTGGGGCGCAAAGACGGAACTGCGGCAGTGAGCCGGACAGAGGCGCTGGCCAATGCGAAGTCGATTGTAGAAGCCACGGATTTACCGGTGGCGGCGGATCTTGAGAACGGATACGGGCACCGGCCAGAGGATGCGGCAGAGACGGTAAGGCTTGCGGCAGAAGCGGGGCTGGTTGGCGGATCGATCGAAGATGCAACGGGAAACGAGGCGGATCCGATCTACGCGTTCGATCATGCGGTGGAACGTGTGGCTGCGGCGGCGGAGGCGGCGCGGGCACTTCCCTTCCCGTTCATGTTTGTGGCGCGGGCGGAGAACTATCTGCACGGGCGACCGGATCTCGACGATACTGTCCGTCGATTGCAGGCTTTTGAGAAGGCTGGCGCCGACGTGCTGTATGCGCCTGGGCTGACGACCCGCGAGGAGATTAAGACGGTCTGCTCGTCTGTTACGAAGCCGGTGAATGTCCTGATGGGCTTGAAGGGTGCTCCGCGGCTCACCGTGGCGGAGTTGGGCGAACTGGGCGTGCGAAGGATCAGCATCGGGTCGGGGTTCAGCAGGGCGGCACTGACGGCATTTCTGCAAGCGGCTCGGGAGGTGATCGACGATGGAACGTTCACCTTTGCGGATGAGGCGATGTACATCTCTGAGCTGACGGCGATGTTCGGGTAGTTTGCTGGACAGCGAACCTCCTTTTCCCCGGGGTCCTTTACCCGGGTTTGATATCCGAACAGGCTCCTCCTCACCGACGGTCAACTCTCAAATCCGAACTCACTCCGAGCTTCCTCGCGACGAAAATATTCATCCGCTTTGCAGGTTAATTCGACGAAATCGCCACAATAGATACAGAAGCAGAAAACAGGCAGCCCGGTGATTTCGGTACTCGGTCCCTCGCTCCCTCGAGCTGCTCCTCGTAAATCCATGCTGCTGATGTTTGAACAGCCAAACGTACTGATTTGTAAAACTTACAACCACCAGGGCGCGCAAGCGATTACAAACAGCATACTTAGCCTAAAAAGGTGGGGGGAGGGGATACTCCGTATGAAAACTTACATGGCCAAGGGATGTCGGCACGTTATGCCGACAGGACGCAACTGCCACAGCCCCGCGCTAAGGGGCATGGCCTACTGCCACAGCCATCAGAAGCTCCACGTAGCCTTGAACCGCTCCAAGCACTCCCACAACCGCCTGCAACTGGCCTCCATCGAAGAGCCCGGAGGCATCCAGCTCGCCATCGCACAAGTCTGTGATGCCCTCGGCAAAGCCCGCATCGACAAACGCAAGGCCCACACCTTGATGAACGGATTGCAGCTCGCCGCCCAGCTCGCCCCTAAGAATCCGAAGAACGACCCATCTCCGGCCGTACGGGAAGTCCACCTCGACGCTCAGGATTCCTGATGAGCACCGATCCGCCCCTCGATCTTGGGCGGGGCTCATTGAGACGTTGATGTCCTGGCGAGGGCAGCGAAAGCGGCCTGAATCGTCTCGTCCTGGATAAGCTCGGGGGTTAGGAGGCGCTGGAAGGTGAAGCCTTCGATCATGACGTGCAGCACGCGTACGAGCTGGGCCGCAGGCATGGGGAGCTGGTCCGGCGGCACGATGGAAGACAACCATTCTTCGCCGAAGGCGTAGCTGTCCCGGGTTACCGCGAGGACGCGCTGGCGCATTTCTTCATTGCCAATGGCGTATGCCATTCCCGTAAGGCGGCCGATCACGACGGACTGGCGATCTGGGAATGAGGCAATAGTGGCGTCGGCGATGGAATGCATCACTTCTGCGAAGGTCGCGCCCTCTTTCACCTTGGGCTTGATGGGGGCCCAGTAGGCCTGGGCGAGGGCAATGAAAAGGTCTTCCCGATTCTTGAAGTTGCCGTAGATTGCTCCGGTGGTCATGCCGGCGCGCTCCGCGATGGCTTCCAGGGTCGCGGCTTCGTGTCCCTTCTCGCGGATGAGGTGGCGGGCAGCCTCAAGCAGGGCGGCACGGGTGCGCTCGCGCTTGTTGCCCTTGGTCTTGATTTGAACGGTTTTGAGATCGGTCTCCATTACGCTTGATTTTATAACTAATCTATTTTATAAATCAATTACAAAATAGATGACACGGAAGGTCGGAATGAAGAGAGAAGAACCATTGCAGAAGGTCTTGCAGAAGAGTGTCGACGAAGGCCAACTTGCCGGAGCCGCTGTCCTGGTGCAGCGACAAGGGGAGACGAGTTTTGCCGCGGCCGGCTGGCGCGACATGGAGGCCAAGTCCCCAATCAAGCGCGACACGATCTTTCGAATCGCCTCCATGACAAAGCCGATCACATCGGCCGCAGCTCTGATGCTGGTGGATGAAGGCCGGATCGCACTGGATGAGCCGATTGCGCGCGTGGCCCCGGAATTCGAGAAGATGCGCGTCCTCTGTCGGCCAGACGGGCCGCTCGATGAGACGGAAGAAGCGAAACGGGCGATCACGTTTCAGGATCTTCTTACACACTGCTCGGGGCTTACCTATGGAGATCCGCATCGCAGTCCCCTGTCTGCGGCTTACCGCGAAAGGCTCGGCGGCGACATAGACAGCAATGTTGCCCCGGATGAGTGGATCCGGCGTCTCGCGGAATTGCCGCTAGTGGCGCAGCCGGGCAGTGCGATGTATTACGGGAACTCGACAGACCTGCTGGGATTGTTGATTGCGCGGATTGAAGGAGCTTCTCTGGGCGAAGTATTGCGGCGGCGCATCTTCGAGCCGATCGGAATGACAGATACGAGTTTCTATGTGCCGCCTGAAAAGCGGAGCCGGCGGGCTGCAGCCTACGGGTTTGATGAGCAGGGGAAACTGATGAAGCGCGTCACCTGGGGCGGAGTTGTTGTCGAGGAGAGGCCAGCTGACATGGCATATGAGTCGGGTGCTGTGGGGTTGTGGTCGACTCCGGATGATTACCTGAAGTTTGCGCGGCTTTTCCTTGGCGACGGCGAGGTGGACGGAGTTCGTCTGCTGCGGCCGGAGACGTTGCGAAAGATGATGATGAATCAGCTTACGGACGAACAGCGTGCTAGCTCCGTATTTTTGGGCCGAAAACCGTTCGCGGTTGGGCGCGGTTTTGGACTCGGAGTTTCTGTTGTGCTGGAACAGGACAAGACAGACATGTTCCGACGGGGCAGCCCGGGAACGGTCAGTTGGCCAGGAGCCTATGGAGGGTGGTGGGAGGCTGACCCAGTCGAGCGATCAGCATTTGTTTTTCTGGCGCACAACATGGCTGATCTGGCGCAGATGGCCAAAGGAATTGGACTTGGCGTGTGGGCGCTCATCGATGATGTGCAAAGAGTGATCGCTGAGCCTTAGGATGTGCAGAGTCGTATCGCATCGTTCGCAGCATTGATAACCGAGGAGGATCCGGATCGATCATGTCGGACGCAAGAAGACCGGTGGTGACCCTGCACATGGTTTCGAGCCTCGATGGATTCATCGCGAGAAGAGACAACAGCGTCTCGTGGCTGGAGGATAGCGGGGGCGTGTATGAGGCTGGTGTTTCGATCTCGCCGGAAGAGGTGGAGGCGTTCGTCAAGAGCGTTGATTGCTATGTGATGGGCTCGCGCACGTATGAGCACGCGCTGGAACTGGGCTGGCCGTATGGCGATACTCCGTGCCTTGTTCTGACGAGGAGACAACTGCACGCGGTCAAAGCGAATGTTGAGTTTCATTCGGGGGATCTAAGCGAGTTCATGACGACGAAAATTGCACCGCGATTCCGGAACGTCTGGCTGGTGGGCGGAGCGAAGTTGTCGCAGCTCTTTCTCGCATTGGGGCTGGTGGACGAGATCAGGTTGACTCTGGCCCCTGTGCTGTTGGGGGACGGGCTGCGGTTGTTCGGAGAAGCTTCGGATGAGAAGAGATGGAAGTTGAAGAACGTTAGAGCTTACAAGAATGGTTTTGTTGAGGTTCACTACACGGCTTCAACCGATTGAAGCATCAGCAATCCCTTCGGAAACACTTGTTTCCAGAGGACTGGCCATGCCTGTACACTCCGACACGGTCGGTTAGTTCCCCCCTGTTCGCCGGCTAGAAAGCAAACCGGGAGAACCTCAATGACAAGCAAGAAGAAGTTCATCACAGGACTGTGCGCGATTGCGCTCACAGCAGTGTGGTCGATTGGAACTTGGGCCCAGGCTCAGGAAGTGAAGCAGAAACCGGCAATGTACACGTATATCGCGAACTGGGAGATTCCGCGTGCACATTGGCCAGAGATGGCGAAAGCCGCAGACGAGGACAAGGCCGTTCTTGATAAGGCGGTAGCGGATGGGACGCTGGTTGGATACGGAAACGATGAGAACCTCGTACATACGCCGGGGGAATTCACGCATGACGACTGGTGGTCGTCGACTTCGATCGCCGGCCTGATGAAGGTGCTGGATCAGATCTCCGGAGCAGGCGGAACCAGCAGGTCAGTTCTGGAGAGCGCGACGAAGCACTGGGATTCGATTCAAGTGAGCCATTACTACAACTGGAAACCCGGCGCTTACAAGAACGGGTATGTGCAGGTGGCGATCTATACGTTGAAGCCAAGTGCTCCGGATGACGCGGTGGAGCAACTGAGCAAGAACTTCATTGTTCCGATACTTGAAAAGCAGCTGACTGACGGAACGATTGTGGAGTACGAGATCGACGTAGAGGCAGTGCACACGAGCGGTCCCGGTACATTCGCGATCGTGTGGGTGTGTCCACAAGCGGATGGCATCGACAAGGTGTCTGCCGCAATTCGAGCGAGCAGAGAAAGCAATTCGTTGGGAGCAGCCGCGTTTCTGTCTGCTATTGAATACAGCAAGCACCGGGATGAACTGAACCGGGGCAGCGGAGTGTTCAAGTAAATTCAAGTCCAATTTGGGAAAACGAAGAGCGGCAGGTTGCAGCCTGCCGCTCTTTTCGCGATGCGAGCGATCAGTGAGCTTTAGTGGTGATGACCACCGCCGCCATGACCGCCACCGGAGTGTCCGCTACTTGAGTGGCCGCCGCCGCCGAAATGACCGCCCCCGCCGCCGAAGTGCGAACCACCTCCGCCGAAATGGGATCCCCCACCGAAGTGATTGCCGCCGCCGCTGAAGTGAGAGCCTCCACCGCCGCCGAAGATCGAATGGCCGCCGCCGAAGGAGTGGCTGCTGTAGCTGGGCGCCCTGGGAGCCTTGAAGCTGCCGCCACCATAACCATTGGAGGAATGCCCACCGCCGCCGAATAGATGGAAACCGCCACCACCACTTGATGAGGGTGCGCGAGTCACGCCGGAAGCTCCTCCGTAGGAACGGCCGCCGTAACTGTAGCCGGAGCTGGGCGATCGGTATTGCTGGCCGCCGAAACCCGGACGAGAGGTATAGATTCCAGACGATCCTGCGCCGTATTGACGGCCGTAATTGCCACCATAAACGTGTTGAGGAGCGGAGTAGCCGTAGCCTTGACGGCCCTGCGCACCGCCGTACTGCTGGGAACGGCCGATTGGCTGCGGCGTGCGGTTGTAGGCCTGCCAGCCCTGTGAGCTTCTTCCCTGCTGGCCGTATCCGCCATTGGAGGACCCGCCAAAGCCGAGACCCCGGCCAGACGGAACTCGCCCTTCTGCGCCGCCACGGGCGTAAGCGCCTCCGTTAGGAACACCGTATCCCCCACGACCGAAGCCGCCGTTCTGGCTGTTACCGTTGTGCGCCCAACTGCCACCATTCTGACCGCCACCATAGCCTTGGCCACCGCCGCCGTTGTGTCCGGTATAACCGCCGCCCTGGCCGCCGCCATTGTGGCTCCAGGTTCCGCCGTTGCCGCCACCATTCTGACCGCCGTAGCCGCCATGATTCCCGCCGTGACCCCAGTTGCCGCCATTGCCCTGGCCGCCGCCATTGTGACCCCACGAGCCACCATCATGACCGCCGTAGCCGTTGCCACCGCGGCTGCCTCCGTTGTGTCCCCACGAGCCGCTGTTGCCGAAGCGGCCGCGATCAATGCCGGAACGGAAGGTGTGTTCATGCCAGCCTTCGCGACCACCCCATCCGCCACGTCTGCCCCAGCCGCCGCGTTCGCGCCAGCGAGCCATTTCGCCGTGGCGACCCCAGTAGCGGGCGCCACCATGAGCGAAGCCCCAGTCGCGCCCCGCATATCCTCGGGGGCACCAGACGTCGTTGCCGTAATAGATTGCGTGGGAGGACCAGTCGAGACCCCAGCCAAGCCAACCGAACGGGAGGGCCGAGAACGCGTCGAGGTAAATACCGTTGCTCCAGCCGAAATAGGCGCCATCGCCGCCGCCTACCCAGGCAAAGCTCGGATAGGGCGTGAGGGGACGGCCATAGACCACCCAGGGATCGTACTGCGGAACATAGACGACTTCGGGAGTCGGAGGGGCGATCTGGATCTCACCCTGATCGACGACAACTTCCTGCTGCGGTGTGTCCTGAAGGTTTCCAGCGGCCTGAGCCCGCCCGCGCAGGACCTGGATGGTCTGCATCACATCCTGCGGCTGGTTGTAGTAGGCATTCCCCAGGTCGGTAGTCCACTGGAGGTTTTGCGCAAGCATGCTGAGGACCTGGGGGAACGCGGTGAGGCCTTTGACGCTCGGGTCCCAACTGGCCTGGGCGTTCGCGCCTGCGGCGATCTGTTCAGGAGGAGCGCCGCCCTGCGCGCGAAGCCACTGGTCTGCCGATGAGACTTCTGCAGGGTAGGTGGATGCAGCGAGAACCATCGAGACGAGGTTGTCGGGGTAGAGGGCGATGGGCGCGAGCATCTGCTCGAGTCGATCGGGAGTGAGTGCCTGCTGAGGCTGGTAGGCAGGAGCTTGGCCCTGATCGGGTACTCCCCAGGTCGGATCGGAGTCCAGGTCGGGACCGAGTTCCGACGCATATTGCTGCTGTCGGTCGGGGGGCTGCTGATACTGGCCGTTTTGCTGTGGATAGTCCGGCGGCTGTTCGTAGGCAGGCGGCTGTTCTGTCTGGGCCTGATCGTAGGGCTGGCGGGCATAACCATAGGCCTGGTTCGGGCTGTCTTGATTGGGACTATATTGGCCGGCGGAGGTGCCCGGTGTCGAAGGCGTCCAGTTGGGAATGGGGGAGGGCTGCTGAGCGATGCCGTATGAAGCGGCGAGAACCAAGGCAACTATCGCGAGTGCCGAACACCCTGCTTTCAAGGGCCGGTTTTTTGAACGGATGGTGGTATGTGAAAGTGGGCTGTAGAAGAGCGGGCGCAGAGAGTCCAAATCGGATAGGGGTGCCATTATCCCTCACAGAATTCGGACGATGCGCTGGTTCTATATCAACGGAACCGCCAGCCTTTGTCGTCGCCGAATACTCTTTGTGCCCAGACTCGGTTGCAGCGAACTCAAACCGGACGAGGGTACCCTTCTTGCAACCCTGACCGGGGAAGTTAGTTTCGCGCATGCAACGAAATTGTTGGGCAGAGTAGCCGGAACGCGGAAAGCCTTGCTTTTGGTCTTTTCGATGTTCTGGATTCAGCGAGCCGAAGTGATTTGTTTTCTGACGTGGGCGGGACACCGGATGAACCGAAGATGGATCGGGCCTGGTGAGTAGAAAAAGCCTCTGAGGTGGTCATCTCTGAGTCCAATGAGAGGCGGCCTCGGTCGCAACGAATACACAGCCCAAAGGACTACAATCGTTTTCGCTATGGCAACTGTTACTCTCCCGACCGAAATACAGCCGCGTTCGCCGCAAGGCGAGTTCCGCAATGAGCCGTTTACCAACTTTAAAGACCACGAAACCGCGCGCCAGATGAAGGCGGCATTGGACAAAGTAGCTGCCCACCTGGGGCGTGAGTACGACCTGATTATTGGCGGCCATCGCTTAAGGACAGAAGGAAAGATCAAGTCATTGAACCCGGCCCGGCCTGCGCAGATTGTCGGAGTACACCAGAAGGCGGGCGCCGAACACGCGGAGAAGGCAATGCAGGCGGCTCTGGAGGCGTTTGAGAGCTGGAGCCGGACATCGGTTGAGACGCGCGCTTCCTTGCTACTGAATGCGGCGGAGATCATTCGCGAGCGGAAACTAGAGTTCTGCGCCTGGCTCACCTATGAGGTCGGAAAGAACTGGGTGGAGGCTGACGCGGACGTCGGCGAGACGATCGACTTTTTAGAGTTCTATGCACGGGAGGCGCTGCGGCTGTCGAAAGCGGAGACGCCAATTCAATTGCCGGGCGAACACGATCAGCTGATGTACATTCCGCTGGGGGTGGGCGCGGTGATTCCGCCGTGGAACTTTCCATTCGCCATCATGGCGGGAATGACGGTGGCTTCGGTTGTCACGGGAAACACGGTGATCCTGAAGCCGTCGAGCGATTCGCCAACCATTGCCGCGAAGTTCATTGAGGTGCTTGAGGAGGCAGGTCTGCCGGGTGGCGTGGTGAACTTCTGCCCGGGATCGGGTGCGAGTTTCGGGAACGCGATTGTGGAGCATCCGAAGACGCGATTCATTGCGTTCACGGGTTCGCGGGATGTGGGGCTAGAGATTCACGAGCGTGCCGCGAAGCACCAGGAGGGACAGATCTGGATCAAGCGAACGATTCTAGAGATGGGCGGGAAGGATTCGACCGTGGTGATGTCGGACTCGGATCTGGATGCGGCTGTCGATGGAGTTGTCGCGGCGGCCTTTGGATTCAGTGGACAGAAATGTTCGGCATGCTCGCGTGCGATTGTGGATGCGCCGGTGTATGACGTGTTCGTGGAGCGGGTGCGGGAGAAGGTGGCAACACTGACGGTTGGCGATCCGGCTGTGAACTCGAACATGGGCCCCGTGATCAACAAGGCAGCGATGGATTCGATTCTGAAATATATCGAGATCGGGACGAAAGAAGGTCGGCTGGTTTCGGGTGGCAAAGCTGTAGAGAATGCCGAGGGAGGATTCTTCATTGAGCCGACGGTGATTGCGGATATCGCTCCGAATGCGGTGATCGCACAGGAAGAGATTTTCGGACCGGTACTGGCAGTGATCAAGGTGAAAGGATTTGAGGAAGCCCTGCAGGTTGCGAATAACACTGAGTACGGATTGACGGGCGCGATCTATACGGGGTCTCGCGAGGCTCTCGACACAGCGGCTCGCGAGTACCACGTGGGCAACCTGTATCTGAATCGCAAGTGCACGGGCGCGATGGTCGGTGCACATCCGTTTGGCGGATTCAACATGAGCGGAACTGACTCGAAGGCGGGTGGCCCGGACTATCTGCTGCTGTTCACGCAAGCGAAGAGCGTGGCGGAGAAAATGGGCGGCGCACCTTCGCGAGTGGGCATCTAGAAGCTTTTTGACAAAAAGCGCGGCGGGCAATGCACGATTGGGTGCGTTCCCGCCGCGTTTTCATTTGGATCAAATCGTGTCGTGGTTCTTCGAGCGTTGATGTCGACGCGCGTGTCTACCCGTAACTTTTGAGCCGGGTTCGGACTCTTATCCATCCAAAGCGCGAGGAGAGAAGATGCCATCGATTATTCGCTTTCATGAGCTTGGCGGACCGGAGGTTTTGAAGTTTGAGGATGCCCCGTCGCGAGATCCTGGTTCGGGAGAGGCAAGGTTGCGAGTGCATGCCGTGGGCTTGAACCGTGCCGAGACGATGTATTTCCACGGTCGTTATCTGGAGACCCCGCACCTTCCATCGAGGCTCGGCTATGAAGTGGCGGGCGTAGTCGAAGCAGTTGGTGAAGGCGTAGATGAGAAATGGGTGGGCAAGGAGGTTTCAACGGTGCCCGGTTTCTCGCAGAACCGATATGGATCTCTGGGAGAGGAGGCAATCGTACCCGCAAACTCACTGTCAGAATATCCGCCAAGTCTCACAAAAGTGCAGGCTGCAGCGATCTGGATGCAATACCTGACCGCGTGGGGCGGGCTGGTCAACATCGGGACGGTCAAGGCTGGTGACTTTGTGTCGATTCCAGCCGCATCCTCGAGCGTCGGATTGGCGGCGATACAGATAGCGCGCGATGCAGGAGCGACCGCAATCGCGGTTACACGGACATCCGCCAAGAGGGATGAGTTGCTTGCTCTCGGAGCGCATCACGTGATCGCGAGCACGGAAGAGGACTACGTATCTCGCGTCAACGAGATCACGAATGGCGAAGGAGTCCGAATCAGTTTTGATCCAGTTGGTGGACCATTCGCGGAGACGCTGGCAAGCGCCGCTTCGTATGGAGGAATCGTGATTCTCTACGGAGTGCTTGCAGAACAGCCGACCCCGTTTCCACTCTTCGCGGCGTTTCGGAAAGCGCTGACATTTCGCGCATACACGCTGATGGAGTTCACGGGAACACCGGAGGTCCTTGATTCGGCGAGGAAATATGTCTACGAAAGATTAGCCGATGGACGCTTGACGCCCCAGATTGCGAAGACATTTGCGTACAAAGACACGGTGGCGGCATACCGATATCTCGAATCCAACCAGCAAATCGGCAAGGTCGTGATTACTGTTCCGTAGTTTGATCCGCTTCAATGATTCGGAATTCCGGAAAGAACTCAGGAAGATCTTGCCCGTGTTGAAGCGCCTGGAGCCATCTGCGTGCTTCTTGCCGGATGCGCTCGACATCCAGCCGGCAAAACGGAGACGGGCTACGGTCGAGCCGCCGAAGGGAGCGCGTAAGCAGAGAAATCGCTCCTATCCGGTTGCCCCGTTGATGATGATGAAAGGCAGCGGAGATTTGCACGATCGCCTGCAGGAAGGTTTTTTCAGGCTCAGCCAGCGTGAGCCACACGGCTTCCCAATGTTCGTGAGCTTCGAAGAACTGCTTCGTGCGATAGCACAGGAGGCCTTCATTCAGAGGCCCGGTACTCCAGTCGAAGTCTCTCTTCATTCTCAAACTGTAAAGGCCGCTGATGGATCAGCGGCCTTGTGAGTTGACTGGTTGAGGCTACGACTGAGCAAGTGCAGGAGAGCTGGAGGCAATGGGAGCGGGTGCCTGCTGCATCTCGGCTTCAAGTTTGCTGCCCACTTCTGCCGCGGCCTGGGCGAGGACGCGGTGATGGATGGTGAAGAGCGCGAGCTCGAGACGGTCGCTAACGCCGGTCTTGTCGTAGATGGAGCGGAGATAGTTTTTGATGACCTGTTCGGTCGTCTTGAGACGCAATGCGATTTCACGGTTTTTGCAGCCCTGAACGATGAGCGCGACAATGCGCATCTCTTTGGGTGTAAGGCGATCGCGCACGCGCGTGCCAACCATATCCTCTTCGGGCGAGTCGGGGAGCTGTAGCTGAGGAGGAGCCCAGGTATCGCCGGCGGCGACTCGACGGACGCACTCAACAAGGGCCTGTCCGGTCACATTCCGGAAGACGACACCACGGAAGCCCTGCTGGAGGTAGCTGGATGCTGTCTCAGTGTTTTCAGCGATGACGATGCCGCGACTGTTGGAAGCCTCAAGCAGCGTGCGAAGACGAGCCATATCGGGCCGGAGAGATGCGGCGAAGACCACGATTGATCCGGGGAAGGTGGTGATCGCATGCATCATTCGATCAAGGTCGGTGCATTGAGCGATGATGCGGAGATCTTCATCCATGGCGAGGACCTTGGCTGTCCCCGCTCTGAAAATTGCCTGTGAATCCGCGAGAATGACTTTGTTCATGATTTGCGCCTCTTCGCCTGTAGAACAATCAACTGTGGGCCGAAACCGGCTTCCCTTGTCTCACGGGCCGGGTGCTGCCAAACATCGGACGGTACTTATTCTGCCTCACTTCGGTTATCGGCAGACGCCCAGAAAACCTCGGGGGAAACTCCCACTCCTTGCAGTGGAAATCATACACAGGACTTTCGTCACCCCCCTTGCTCAAGGGTACCTGCACCTTAGTAATACCCCGGAATTTAGAGTACAGCCCAAGTGACGAAACGTCACTGGGAATCCTGGGGGGTTGCCTGACCAGCCTGTTTACCTATTTGGCACAAGATGGTTGTAGTGTGGTTTATTGAAACCTAAATTGCGACCATTTTGCTGATGGGCTCGTGGGACAGGTTTGATCCGGATGAAAGCCGATGAAGTTCGGCGAAAACAGTAGACTGGGAACATCATGGCCAGGCCGAATTTACTAGCAGTAGACGACGACGTAAGCGTACTGGAAGCAGTGGTCCAGGACCTGCGCCGGCAGTATGGGGCGGATTACCGGGTGATGAGGGCGGCGAGCGGCCAGGCTGCCTTGGACACCCTGAGCCAGCTGAGAGCCCGCGAGGAGCCTGTTGCGCTTCTGCTGAGCGATCAGAGAATGCCGGGGATGCCGGGTGTGGAGTTCCTGGAACGCGCACGGGAGGTATACCCCGAGGCAAAGAGGGTGCTGCTGACAGCCTATGCGGACACTGAGGCGGCGATCCAGGCGATCAACACGGCACGGATTCATTACTACCTGAACAAGCCGTGGGATCCGCCGGAGGAGAAGCTCTACCCGGTTCTGAACGACCTGCTGGATGACTGGAAGGCTGGTTATCGGCCGCCGTTTGAGGGGCTCAGGGTGATTGGGAACCGGTGGGCGCTGGCGGACTACAAGCTGCGCAACTTCCTGTCGAGGAACCATGTGCCCTATCGGTGGCTGGATGCCCCTACCTCAGAGGAGGCGCAGAAGCTGCTGGAGGAGCGGAAGCTCAAGCCGGATCAGCTGCCGGTTGTGCTGTTCAGCGATGGGAGCGCACTGTCGGAAGCGAATCCAGACGCTGTAGCTGCGAAGGTCGGGCTGAGCACACACGCCACGCAGGAGTTTTACGACATGGTGGTGGTTGGCGCAGGGCCTGCGGGACTTGCGGCAGCAGTGTACGGGGCGAGCGAGGGGCTGAAAACACTGGTGATCGAGCCAGAAGCTCCGGGCGGTCAAGCGGGCTCGAGTTCACGAATCGAGAACTACCTCGGATTCCCGGCCGGAATCACAGGGGCCGATCTGGGCCGACGGGCGCACGTCCAGGCGTCCCGGTTCGGGGCTGAGTTTGTGACCCAACGGGCGGTCGGGCTGCGGATCGACGGGCAATACCGGTTTATCCAGCTCGCGGATGGACGGGAAGTCTCGTCGCACGTGGTGTTACTGGCGCCGGGGGTTCAGTACCGAAAACTGGGGATCCCAGGTTCGGATCGGCTAACCGGGCGGGGGATCTACTACGGTGCCGCGCTGGTGGAGGCTACTTCGTGCAAGGACGAAGAAGTCTTTGTGGTTGGCGGGGCGAATTCTGCCGGTCAGGCGGCGCTTCATTTCGCCAAATTTGCTCGTAAAGTCACGATGCTGGTGCGCGGAACGGGCCTTTTGGCGACCATGTCGAAATACTTAATCGATGAGATCGAGCGCACATCCAATATCTCAGTGGAAACGCAAACCCAGGTAATCGCGGCAGAAGGCGAAGAACGGCTCGAGGCCTTGCGTTTGCGGGGGCCAAAAGGCGAGTATTGCGTACAAGCAAGCTCATTATTTGTATTTATCGGTGCGGAGCCCGGAGTTGAGTGGCTTCCGAGCAGCATTCTGCGCGATGAAAAGGGGTTCTTGCTTGCGGGGCCAGACCTCAAGCAGGACGGGAAGCTGGTGAACGGCTGGAATCAAGAGCGGGAGCCATTCCTGCTTGAGACGAGTGTTCCGGGGGTGTTCGTTGCTGGGGATGTTCGGCATGGCTCGGTAAAGCGAGTTGCGTCAGCGGTGGGGGAGGGATCGATCGCGGTTCAGTTCGCGCATCAATACCTGGCGGGATTCTAGAGTGGGGATCGAAACAGCAGAAATGAACGAAGGCGGACAAACGATCATCGTCGACGCAATTCCCTTTGGGAAAATTGCAGGGGAGTTGACGAAGACTCGTCCATTCTCTGCTACACCCGTGGATGCGCTCACCGGAATCGATTACGTCGAGCGCGTGACGGCGAAAGCCGGTTCTACCCTGACGGAACCTGGGAACACATCGATGTATTACTGGCTGCTGCTGAATGGCAAATGCCAGGCTGATCGCGTGGAACCGGATGGCTCGCGAAGCACAGTAGGCACGGCGCAGAGCGGGGAGGGATTCGGCGAGACACCGTTTCTGACCGGCAAGACACATGCTGCATTTCTGATCACGGTGGTCGAAGATTCGACACTGGTGCGATTCACCGGGGAACAGTTCTGGCAACTGATGTCGTGCTGCCCCGGCGCGCGCAAGATTATTTTGTCGGATATGGCGGCAAGGCTCTCGGCTTACCAGGCCGAAGCGCTGCATCGCGAGAAGCTGGTTTCGCTGGGTACGCTGGCCGCCGGGCTGATGCACGAGCTGCACAATCCCGGATCGGCAGCCAAAAGAGCGGCATCGCAATTGCGCGAAAACATGCTGAAGCTGCAGGACCTCAGCCTTCGTTCTTCAAAAAAGCAGAAATCCCCGGAACAATTGGAGTGCATGCACAGGCTGCTGAAGCATGCCGTGAAGGGATGCCAATGCAAGGCGCTAAGCTCTATTGAGCAGGCCGACGCAGAAGAGAGACTGGGCGAGTGGCTGCAGGAGTCGGGCGTCGAGAATGCATTTACGATTGCGCCGGCGATGGTTGCAATGGGCTTTGAGCAAGAGGAGCTAAGGTGCGCGCGGGAGTTCTTCGATGTTCAGAGCTTCTCAGATACGCTGAACTGGCTAGGTGCATTGGTCTCGAGTGTTTCGCTGGTTTGCTCAATCGAGGAGAGTATCTCGCGAATTTCGGACCTGGCGATGGCCGTGAAGAAGTTTGCGTACGACGATCGCTCGCCGCTCAAAGAACTGGATGTGCATGACAGTTTGCAGAGCACAATCACGATCCTCGGGCACAAATTGCGGGTCAAGCAAATCGCAGTCGAGAAGAAGTTTGCGGCAGAGCCCTCGATCATCCATACCCGGGGCTCTGCGTTGAGCCAAGTGTGGACCAATTTGATCGATAACGCGGCGGACGCCTCTCCGGCACAGGGGCACATTGAAATCGCCACGTGGACGGAACCGGCGCAGGGAAAAACTGACGACCCTGGCTGGCTGGCGGTGAGCGTAACCGATCATGGGCCGGGAATTCCCGCCGATGTTCTCCCCAGAATCTTCGAGGCATTCTTCACGACCAAGCCTCAGGGATCGGGCACTGGACTGGGGCTTGAGATTGTGCATCGGATCGTAACGCAGAAGTTTGGCGGAAAGATCGATGTGAAATCGGAGCCCGGCAATACGCGGTTTGAGGTGCGGCTGCCGCTAAGCGGCAACGGAACGGCAGCGAAGTAGTTTTAAGCTCTCAGCAATCAGAGAGTAGTGCCGTTCCAGTAGACATTCTTCTCTTCTCCTTGATTCCGATCGCATTTTCCTGTCTATCAAGTTGCTGGTTTCCGCGCCGATGAACGGAGTGGAAGGACCTTGTGTGGCAGACCGGGCCGAGATACTTGAATCCGCGCTGGATGCTCTTGTCGAGGCAGCTGCCTTAGCCGATGTTGACGGCAAGCTGGTGTTGTGGAACCGCGCTGCCGAGCTGATCACGGGCCACCGCGCCGGTGAGTTGATCGGCAAAGGCGTGCGCCATTTGCTTGAGGTCCTGGTGGTGGGCGGAGCCGGCCAGTGGATCCGCACAACAGACATCAACACACCACGCGACCGTGGAAATGTGGTCCGCATACGACATGCGCTTGGATATGAAGTGCCGGCACTGGCTCGTGTGGTAGTGCTGCGGGATGGAACGGGCACTCGAATCGGATCGGGAGTGTTCTTTCACGCAGCGAACAATATCGATGCGCTCCCGCATGGAGAGTCGAACGAGGACGGGAAGATCAGCGACACTCAAACACAATTGGAAGACCGCCTGGCTCGTTTACATGAAGATTTCCAGCGCGACGATCTGCCACTCGGAGTTCTCTGGATCACGGTGGACCAGGCTGCGGATTTGCGCCGCTCCCACGGCAGGCGGGCGTGCGAGGAGATGCTGGGAACGATGGAGAGAACGCTTGCGAGCGGGCTAAAGCCAACGGAAGAAATCGGGCGATGGGGGGACGACGAGTTTCTTGTCTTGTCGCATGAACGCAATGCGGCAGCGCTCGCGGTCCACGCGCAAATGCTCGCCGGACTCGCACGCACCGCGGAATTTCGCTGGTGGGGCGATCGAATTTCCTTAACGGTAAGCATCGGCTCGGCACAAGCTGAGCCGTGCGAAACGCTGTCTACGTTACTGGAGCGCGCACAGGCCGCGATGATAACAAGCATCCACGCAGGTGGGAATCACATTTCGCGAGCACGAGGAAAGGCTGAATGTTTGCCATTATCGGCATCGTAATCGTCTTCGGCGCGGTGGTCGGAGGATTCCTGATGGAGAAGGGGCAACTTCCCGTTCTCGTCCAGCCGGCCGAGCTTTTGATTATCGGTGGTGCTTCGATCGGCACACTGCTCATCGCTAATCCCTTGCACATTTTGAAGGGGATTGTCGCCAGCTTGAAAGATGTTCTGACCGGATCGAAGCTGGATAAACAGCGTTATCTAAAACTGCTGAAGATGATGTATGTGTTCCTCAATAAAGTGAGAAAGGAGGGACTACTCAGCGTAGAGGGCGATGTAGAAAAGCCAAAGGAGAGCGCAATTTTCAAATCGTTTCCCGAATTCCTGACCGACCACCATGCTTTAGGTTTTGTTTGCGACACCCTGCGAATGGCAATTACAGGCGGCGTAGACCCGTTTGATATGGACCAGATGATGGAACTGGATATGGAGGTGCACCACCAGGAGGCAATGCAGCCAGTGAATGCGCTCACAACCGTTGCCGATGCGCTTCCGGGCTTGGGAATCGTGGCCGCTGTGTTGGGAGTCGTCATCACCATGGGGGCATTGGGAGGGCCGCCGGAAGAGATTGGGCACAAAGTGGCGGCAGCGCTGGTGGGAACGTTTCTTGGTGTTCTGCTTTGCTACGGGCTTGTCGGGCCGCTGAGCGCGAACATGACGAAGACGGCAGACGAGCACAATGACTACTTACATGTGATGAGGGTTCTTCTGCTGGCATTCCTGAAGGGGTCGGCGCCAATTCTCGCGATTGAGATGGGTCGGCGAGCGATCCCCGCGCGGGTGCGACCGACGTTCGACGAGATGGAGAAGTACTGCAAGCAGTTGGGCGACGCAACGGCGGCGGCACCAAAGGCAGCGTAAAGACACGAGATGGCCGCGAAAACGCAACCGATTATCGTCATTAAGCGCAAAGGTGGGCACGGGGGCCACCATGGCGGCGCGTGGAAGGTGGCCTATGCCGATTTTGTTACAGCGATGATGTCTCTGTTCATTGTGCTGTGGCTGATGAATTCGAGCGAGAAGATCAAGAAAGCTGTAGCTGGCTACTTCAATGATCCGAAAGGGACCGCCTCTTTGATGGGCACAACGTTGACCGGCACTGGTGAAACGGTCAGTGCTCAAGCAGCTAACGACATGCAGAAGCTGAAGGAGAAGCTTGAGGAGCAGATCAAGGCCAAGAAGGATCTTGAGAAGCTGTCGAAGCAGATTGAAATTACGCTTACGCCCGAAGGGTTGCGCATTGAGTTGCTTGAAGACAAGAATGGCACGTTCTATCAGAGTGGGAGTCCCGGCTTGAGCGAGAAAGGGCAGGAGTTGCTTGCACTGCTCGCGAGTGAACTCAAGTCGCTGCCGAATTCGCTGCTGATCGAGGGGCACACAGACGCATCGCGATACTCAGAGGATGCGAGGTATTCGAACTGGGAGTTGTCGGCTGATCGAGCCAATGCAGCACGACGGCTAATGCAGCAGGATGGGGTGAGAGCAGATCAGGTGACCCAGGTGCGCGGCTATGCGGACCAGCTGCTGCGGCTGAAAGCGAACCCCTATGATCCTTCGAATCGCCGCGTCTCAATCCTGGTGAAGAATCAATCTGGCTCGTCTCCGGCAAGGGAGGGATTCGAGCACGACGAAGATAAGCCAATCGAACAGCGGACAGCCACCTCTCCGAGAGGACGTGAAGATAATCAGGACGTAGAAGGGCAATTGAAGAATGCGCCGGGCGGAGTTGACTCCGCGCGAAGTCGAACAAAGCCCACTGCACGGCCGAATTCCTGGATGGTGCGGCTTCGGGGCGTGCTGCCAAAGTTTGGCAAGTAGGAGTTGTGGATGCTATGTACTCGCTGGTCTGCGAGATTGGTGTAGTCTGGTGCACAAGCAGGTAAGCGTTTACCGCAGGAGCAAGAGATGGCCGTAGTAGCCGGGGTGGATTTTGGCACGTTGAGCGTACGTGTGACTTTGGTGGACAGTGAGTGCGGGCCAATTGGAACCGCATCGGCATCGTATCCATTGCATCGGCGGCGCGAAGATCCGGATTTTGCGACGCAATCGCATGCTGACCAGATGACGGCATTGGCAGCGGCCACCAAGGACGTGCTTGCGTCCACCGGCATCAGCGGCGAGAGCGTACAGGCAATCGCACTGGATACGACAGGCTCGAGTGTGATCCCGGTGGACGAGAATCTACAGCCGCTGGACGATTACTACCTGTGGTGCGATCATCGCGCCCACTCTGAGGCCGAGGAGATTACTCGAAAAGCGCACTCGATGGGACTTGAAGCGATCGAGTGGTGTGGTGGAGTGTACTCGCACGAGTGGGGCTTCGCAAAGCTGCTGCACTGGCTGCGCCATAATCCGGGGAAACGAGAGGCGTTTGCCACAGCTCTGGAACACTGCGATATGGTTGCAGCGACATTGAGCGGAGTGAAAAATGCGAGGGACGTGAAGCGCAGTGTTTGCGCGATGGGCCACAAATGGATGTGGAATTCCAGGTGGTGTGGGCTTCCGCCGGAAGAGTTCCTGGTCGCTGTGGATCCGCTGCTGAAGGGCGTACGAGCGAAACTTGGAGGCCAGTACCAGACCAGTGACAAGATTGCGGGACATCTTTCGCCGGAGTGGGCAGAGAAACTGGGTCTTCGCGCGGGAATTCCGATTCCGGTGGGCGCGTTCGATGCGCACTGGGATGCAATCGGATCGAATATTCGCGAGGGGGACGTCGTCAACGTAGTGGGCACTTCGACTTGCATCATTGCGATCGCGCGGGATGCCCAATTGGTGCCGGGTGTGTGTGGCGTTGTGCCGGGAAGCGTTCACCCCGGCTACATCGGTATTGAGGCCGGACTGTCGGCTACGGGGGACATTTTCGAAGCGATTGCGCAACGCGCGGGAACGCGTGTGCACGAATTATCGAAGGGCCTCGAATCGTTCACAGCCGGGCAGACAGGACTGCTGCGTTTGAGTTGGGACAATGGGGATCGCACCGTTCTGGTAAATCCCGAACTGGGTGGCGTAACCCTGGGCTGGAACATGGTGAGCACGGCGCAAGACGAACTGTTTGCGGCCATTGAGGGCACGGCATTTCATACGCGTATCATTCTGGAACGAATGGCGGAGCACGGGGTGCGCGTTGATCGGGTAATCAACGCCGGCGGGATTCCGCAGAAAAACGAAATTCTTAACCAGGTCTATGCAAACGTGCTGAACAAGCCTGTTCTTGTTCCCGCTGGAGTTCCAACCAGCCTTGGGTCTGGAATCATGGCGCTGCTTGCGGCGGGGATCTACAAATCTGTAGAGGAGGCGCAGGCATCAGTCTGTTTGCCTTTCCGTACCGTTGAGCCGGACCGCCGTTCAACCGCAGCTTACGATCAGCTCTATGCGTTCTACAAAGACCTGTACTTCGCACTTGGACAGAGGCAAGCAGCAGCCATTCCGCTTGGACGAATTCTTCCTGGATTGAGGGAGATCGCGGCGGGAGCGCGGCGGGCGGACGCATAAGCCCGGACTGGACGGGTATGGTTACCGTTCTGTTTTTGATGGATGACGTTTGTTTGCGTGATTCCGCACCGGCAGCCGAACAGGACTTACAACGTGCGTGATTTTGCGGTACCGTGATCACATCCCCCTTTTGTTCCTTGAGGAGCGCTGTGCCGCACTTTGCCTTGCGCCGAATTCTGACCTGCCTTTTCTTAGCTCTCGCCGGCTCAACCGGAGTTACAGGATTGAGCCAACCAAACCCGGCCCCGTGGAATGCGCCACATTTTTCCATACCGGCGCAGGATCTCTATCGGGCCGCCTCGCTGGTTCCCGTACCCGACAGCGCGAACATCGTGCTTTATGCTGACGATGAGCGATTCAGCTTCGACGAAGCGGGCCGGCTTACCCACGTTGGGCACTACATCTACAAAGTTCTAACCTCGAAGGGCGCAGAGGGATGGGACAGTTTGTCAGTCGGATGGGACGCCTGGCATGAGATGCGACCGGTGATTCGCGCGCGCGTAATCGGACCAGATTACTCAGAACACACGCTCGATGCGAGCGCGATTACAGAAGAACCAGCGCGGAGCGGCGACTACAAAACATTCGGTAACGGCAAGAGGTTGAGAGCGCCGCTGCCGGCGATCGCGCCTGGGGTGGTGGTTGAAGAAGAGTACCTGGAGAAAGAAACGGAGCCATTCTTTGCCGCAGGCCGGGTGGGGCGCAGTTTCTTTGGACACGAGGACGCGGCCGTCGCCCACAGTAGCGCGATCTTTGAAGCACCCACTTCCCTTCCCTTGCGAATTCAAACTCAGCTTCTTCCCGGCCTGATTCCACAGCGCGTCGAAGCGAACGGACGTGTGACCTTAACCTACGAGATCGGCGCCCTGGATGGAATCGAGTCTCGCGATCCCAATCTTCCGCCCGATGAGCTTCGGTTTCCAGAAATTGACTATTCGACTGGCGCATCGTGGCAGACTCTTGCAACTGAGTACTCGCGCATTGTTGATGAGCGCGCGAAATCGGATGCTGTGCAGTCCATCGTAGAAGGAATGATCGATTCGAAGATGTCGATCGCGGAGAAACAGGCAGCGATCCTGGACTATGTTGATCGCGAGGTGCGATATACGGGGATCGAATTCGGTGAAGCCGCGATTGTGCCGCATGAGCCATCAGAGACGCTGGCCTTGAAATATGGAGACTGCAAGGATAAGGCGACGTTGCTGGTGGCGATGTTGCGCGCAGCAGGAATTCCGGCGTATGTGGCGCTGTTGAATGCCGGCTCGCGGCTCGACGTGCCGGCCGATTTGCCCGGGATGGGGCTGTTCGATCACGCAATCGTGTATGTGCCCGGCACTCGAGGCGGTCCTGGTGTTTGGATCGATGGAACCGATCAATATGCGCGACTGGGACAACTACCGATCAACGACCAGGGACGGCGAGCTTTGATTGCGCGACCAGAGACGACGGCACTTGTGAAGACTCCGGAGTCGAGCTCGCGCGACAACGTGCTGCTGGAGATGCGCGAAGTCAGACTGGGTGAGTACGGTCCTGCTACGGTCACAGAAAAGACGCTGCCGAGCGGAGTGTTCGAATCACACTATCGAGCGTTCTACGCAGACAAGCCGGACAAGGACACACGAGAAGGCCTGACGGGATATGTGAAGGCGCAGTACATCGCTGACAAGCTCACGAGCGTCGATCGTACCGATCCGGGCGATCTGACGAAGCCATTCGAACTTACGCTGAAATGCGAGAAGGCGAAACGCGGGTTTACGGATCTTGATAACGCAATTGCCGCGATTCGCGTGGATACGCTGTTCCAACAACTTCCCGAGGACCTGAAACGCAAGGATGTTGCGAACAAAAACCCGAAAGACGATCACGAAAAGCCGAAGAAACCGCGGACTGCGGATTGGTTTCTTGATGAGCCCTTCACTGCGGAATGGAGATATAAGATCTTTCCGCCGCCGGGGTTTATACCGAAAGAGCTGCCGAAAGATGAAACGATTGCAATGGGTCCGGCCGTTCTGCGAGAGGCCTTCTCGAAGAGTCCGGAAGGTGTTGTGGAAGCCGACATTGCGTTCGATTCTGGAAAGCGGCGATACACGGAGGCGGAAGCGACAGAACTGCGCGAAAGAGTATCCGATCTGATGTCCGGGCCTGCGATCGTGGTGAACTTCGAACCGGAAGGAGTAGCTCTGCTGCGTGAGGGCAAGGTGAAGGAGGCACTGGAAAGCTATCGGACGCTGATTGCGTCGAATCCCAATTCTGCGGTGCACCATCTGCAGGTTGCGCGTGTGCTGCTGGAAGCCGGTCTTGGAGAAGCCGCACGCGCGCAGGCGCGGCAAGCCACGAAGCTCGATCCAACTTCCGCGCTGGCGCAGCGGACGCTGGCGGAGATCCTGAAGCACGATCTTATCGGGCGAGATATGCGGCCTGGATCCGATTGGGCGGGAGCCGCCAGTGCCTACCGGGCTGCGACACGGCTCGACGCGGAAGATCAGAGCGCGGAAGGAAATCTCGCAATCCTGCTGGAGTATGACTCAGCTGGGCGCCGCTATGGCAGAGAGGCTCACCTGAGGGAGTCTGTGGCAGAGTATCAGAAACTAGGCCAGGACAAACTTCGCGAACTCGACATTCCGAACAATCTCGCATATGCGCTGTTCTACAGTGGGGATCCCGCAGGCGCGCTGAAAGCTGCGCAGACGCTGAACCCGCAGCCAATTGCGCTGATGGCGGCCAGCCAGGCAGTGCTGGCGAGCAGCACGGAAGGGCTGTCGCAGATCAACAAGCTTACGAACACCGACGCGGCGTTCAAGGAAACGGCGTGCACAGCGGGCCAGATGCTGATGAATACGCGTCATTACGCGCTGGCAGCGGACTTTCTGCAGGCGGGAGCGTCGGGCGACAACGCAGCGCAGACGATGGGGCTCGCCAGTCTTCTGCGCGAAGCGAAACACCACGAAGATCTGCAGTTTGCGAACACGCCGGAAGACGTTGTGAAGCGTGCTTTCCTGCTAACGATGGATCCCACCGCCACCCTCGCAAAGATGGAAGCTCTTACGAGCAGGAATGCCCTTGCGGTAATCCATGCCGAAGATCCGGATGATCTGAGGGAAGAACTGGACGCGGGCAAAAAGGTGAACAGCCAGCTGGCGCGGCAAGGCAGCTCACTGGATGTCACGATCGACTTGATGTTGCAAGGCTTCGATACGAAGGGCGATGGGGACGATGCGACTGGTTATCGCGAAAAGGTCCAGATTCCCGGGGGTCCGAGTCTAACTTTTTTTGTCGTGAAGGAGAGTGGGCAATACAAGGTGCTCGATTCCATGGAGAAGCCCAACGCCATCGCGCTCGAGATGCTCGACCGCATCAAGTCGGGCGATCTGAAAGGGGCGAAGGTGCTGCTGGACTGGGTGCGCGAAGACCAGCATCTTGGCGGAGGAGACGACCCACTCGGTGGTCCGATTTTTCCCCGCTTCTGGATCAAAGGGCAGAGCGCTGATGCGCGGAAGATGGCGCTTGCCGCGGCCTCTCTGATGGTGAGCTCAAAGCCGACGGCGGCTCAAGGCGTGAAGATACTCGAGGACGCGCAGAAGAGCGCGATGACAGATCGCGAGAAGACAAACATCGAGCTTGCGCTTCTCTATGGGTATGCGAAGCTCGAGGACTATGCCAAACAACTACCGGTCGTGAAAGACCTGTTGAAGAACGCGCCCGAGTCGCAAAGCGCCTTTCTCATTAACGTAGAAGTGCTGATTGCCTTGCATCGCCACGAAGAGGCGTTAGCGCTGGCAGACGAGCGGCTGAAGCTCCTGGAAGGGGATAGTGATGCGCTAATCGCCAAGATGCGTGTTGAAGAGAGCCGAGGAAATTATGCCGCAGCTCGCGGATGGGGCCGGAAGCTAATTGAACAGGGTAAGGGGAATGCGAACCTGCTGAACTCCATGGCATGGCTTGCGTTGTTCACTGGAACTGTGAGCCAGGCTGACGTTGACACAGCAACGAAAGCCACTCAGATGGAGCATGACAATGCGCACATTCTCCACACACTCGCTTGCCTATACGCAGAGATGGGAAAGACCAAAGAGGCCCGGGAGCTGCTGCTGCGCGCGATGGATGAGCTGAATCTCGACGAGCCAAATGACGATTACTGGTATGCCTTCGGCCGAATTGCGGAGCAGTTTGGAGAGCGCGACGTGGCCATTGCGGATTACCGGAGGCTAGAGAAGCCGAAGGTCGCAATGGCGATTACGACATCAAGCTACCAGCTTGCGCAGAACCGACTGAAGGCGATGGGAGCGGTGGGGACGACGGCTGACAGATAGTCCCGTAGCAATGGTGGAATCAAGCAAGAAAAACGCCGAAAGAGATGATGCTCTTCCGGCGTTTTGATTTTGCAGCGATTGTCAGAAGTCGTACCTCAAGCTGAACTGCATGCGGCGTGGCTGGGTGAGAGTTGCGCTGGCGATACCGAGGACACCAGCGTCGGTAAGTCCGGAGTCAATGAATGCGGGGTCGAAACGCACCGAGTTTGTGACGTTGTACATCTCCCAAGCGAACTTCAGCGCCCCGGCTTCCCTGATCTTCCAAGTCTTGCTGAGGCCGGAATCGATGTTGAAGTATCCGTCGCCACGGAAGTTGTTGCGCTGTCCGGTCTCGCCTGGATACGGGATGCGGATCGGTGCACCACTGGCAACACCGTTTGTGATCGCGTCGGGATCATCGAAGAACTGCGGATTGCCGTTGACGTCGATATGCTTGCGCATCTTCACCTTTCCAGTGACGACACCATAGCCCTCCTGTTCCCAGTTGGTGGTCCATCCGGGCTCGTAGAGGGTGAACGGCAGTCCGCTGCTCCAGCGCCACACACCCGAGAACTGCCAACCGCCGATAAATGCATCTGCCAGGTGGCTTGCCTTACCCATGAGCGGTCTTCCCTGACCGAAGGGCAACTGATAGACCCAGTCCGTCGTGATCAGGTGACGGGTGTCAAAGTCAGAAACCCCGCGATTAAGCTCGGGTTTCCAAGTATTGATGATGGTGCTGAAGGAACCGTTGTTGCCGCCGTAGGAGCCGTTCTCAGTGCTTCGTTCAGTGTCAGAGCCTTCGTCAATTGAATTAGACAGTGTGTAGCTGAAGTCGACTTGAAGACCGTGGCTGAATGGATGGCGGAGAGTCAACTGGCCCGCATTGTAGTAGCTCATTCCGATGCTCGAGAGCGCATACAGAGATGAGAACTGATCCTGCCAGAAGATCGACTTGTAGCCATCCGGACATCCGTAGCTGCAGAAAAAATCGATGTCCGAAATAGCGCTCGTAGCGCCATATTGCGTGCGGTAGGGAGCCCACTCATTGTTGTAGATCGCCTGAGTGGCGCTCTCGCCGTCGTAATCGACGTTGGCCATGAATGGGAATAGGTTTTCGAAGTAAGGGATTGCCGGCACGTTCACGGTAGAACCGATGGCGTTACCATCTGCATCTTCGATCAAGCCGGAATTCCCACCGTTCTGATCCACCAGCTTAGAGAGTTGTGTACCCGCGCTGTAGTAGTCGCCACCGCCCTGAGGGTCGACAAAGTTCACCGGCTCGGCAAGATCGAGCTGCTGCAGCAGGTGCCGACCGAGGCGTCCTACGTAGGCGACCTCCACAGTGAAGCCTCCCGGAATCTGGCGCTGAATGGATGCATTGAAAGCTTCTGAATAAGGAGTCTTGATCTTGCTGTCGAGGCCCCAGGTGATGGCGAAGTTGTCCAGAGGAGCTGGATAGGGGAAGGTCAGATTGGTAGGTACGGTTCCGTTGTCGATAGGCGGAAGCGTGTGCCGGTCAGTGAAGCGGGGTGCAGCAGGACGTTTGGCGCTTCCCTCAATGGAGTAAGTGCTGGCCGGATTCGTCACTGCGGAATTCAAGCCATAGGAACCGTTCTGGTCGAACGTGTTGACCAGGGCCTGGCCATAGTGATCGTAGTAGATTCCCGCGCCCACACGAAATGATGTTTTGGTGTCTGGCGAGTAGGCGACAGCAAGCCGGGGAGCGAAATTGTCCTTCGATTTCGGCCAGAATCCGGGCTTGCCGTAATGAGGTCCGGCTGGCTGGAAAAACAGATCCGGCTCGTATATCTGTCCTTTTAGGGCGGCAGATTCGCGCTGCAAATACCAACTGTGTGTATCGATCGTCGGCGCCACCTGCTGACCACTGGTCTCATAGGGGGTTTGCAGTATTGTATGACGTAGACCGAATGTGACCGTCAGGTTTGGCTTGATGCGCCATGCGTCCTGCACATACCATTCGAACTCGTTGGCTTTGAAGTGCCGTGTTTGAAGTGAGCCGTCCGGAAGCAGAGTACCGCCGTCGGGGCTGTCGATCTTGTAGTTCCACTGATTCGTCAGGGAAGGAACGGTTCCAACGAGATTGGCGTAGGCGATCTCATAGGGGTTGCCAAAACCGTCGTTGACGGAGGGCAGCCCGATTTCAGAAGGATCGGGAGGGTTGCCGCCCAACCAGTACGGATTAGTGCTTGCGTTGTTATAGGAATTCGAATCGCTTGCATGGTTCTGGTGGATGAGGCGCCAGTTTCCACCTATCTGAATGGAGTGGTTGCCCTTGGTCCAGCTCAGATTGTCGACGAGGTTATTCACTGGAACGCTAGTGATGGTGGTACGAGTCTGAGCCGTTGGGGCTGACAGGAAGCGGAAGGTCACGTAATCGCCTTGACCGACTCCGCGATCGGAGTACCCCTGCCGAACGAAGCCGTAGCGGATATCGTTGACGATCGCGGGCGTAGCGCTCCAGGTGTAGCCGCCGATGATGCCCTTGCTATTGTCTTCGAACACGTGCGACGGACCTTGCCCAGGGAACTGCTCCTCAAAATCAGTGATGTCCTTTTGCAGATTCCCGCGAACGAAGACACGGTTCCGGTCGTTGATCACGTAATCAAATCGGGCAATGCTGGTGTTCAGCCTCGCGGGCGCCGGAGAGGAAAACGTGAAAGAACCGCTGTTGAATCCGCCATCACCAGCCGCCTGACCGTTCGCGGCCGGCATGGAGTTGAAGAATGCCAGCGCATTGGGGTTGGGGCCCGGAGGATTTGGATAAGCTGGAGTGTTGCAGATTTGGCAGCCAGCATCCAACTGGGCGAATTGAGCGGCGCTGATGGTCTGCGTATTCCCATCAACGTCCTGGTAGGTCAGATTGCCAGCCTGGTACGAGGCGGTCGGGCTGGTCCTTGTGACTTGCTTGTTCTCTGCTGTGCGCTGACCTTCGTAGTTGCCGAAAAAGAACAGCCTATCTTTAATGATGGGGCCACCTACGTCCGCACCGAACGTATTACGGATGAGCTTTCCTGGAATGTTCGGCAAGCCTGAGTCGGCCTGCGCCTTCTTGTTGAACCAGTCGTTGGCTACGGTGAAGGTGGGACGGTGGTATTCGTAAGCGGCGCCGTGGAACTTATTTGTGCCCGATTTCGTCACCATGCTGACCTGCGCGCCCGAGGAGCGGCCTGCGTCGGCATTGGAGCCGGCAGTAGTCACGCGGAATTCCTCGATGGAATCCTGGGTAGCACGCAGTACGCCTGTGAACGCGAGGCCTCCCACCTGATCGTTATCATCGACGCCATCAAGCGTGACATTTCCCTGGTCGGACCGAGCACCGTTCACAGCGCCGGTTCTGCTGTCTCCTCCCGATCCCTGCTGCGGCGTCGCGAGATATAGAACGCCTGGCTGGAGGGAGAGCAGGTCAGGAACATTTCGCGTCTCGGTCGGGATCGCCTGGATCTCGGCGTTGTTTACGGCATTCCCCAAAGATGCATCGGAAGTGTTCAAGGTCTGAGCTTCAGCCGACACGTCAACAGTAACCGTGTTTGACTGGATCGAGAGCGAGAAATCGATGGTCGCTGGCTGATTGACGAGCAGCTCGGCTGTCTTCTTCTGGTCACCAAAGCCGGTGGCGCTGGCCATAATGGTGTACTTCGCCGGAGGAACTTGCGGGAAGACATATTGGCCGTTCTCGTTTGCAATCGAGGCCAGAGATTGGCCGGTTGCGTTGTTAGTAAGGGTGACTTTCGCGCCCGGAACGAGCGCTCCGGAAGGGTCTTTGATTGTGCCGCGGAGCGAGGTGGTTGCGACCTGGCCAAAGGAAAGAGTGACGGTGGAAAGGATACACAGGAGTATCCATCCCGCTAGGGATTTCTTCACGGCTGTTCCTCCAAAAAGTATTCGTGACTTGTTGTTTTCTCTGCAAAGGACTGCTGGGGACCCACGCCCGCGCAAATGCCTGAGTGAAACTGGAGCTTCGCTCTCTTTTCTCGAGAACAGGCCGCGGGATCAGAAAATGCCGCTTTGAAGCGTCAACTCGACGCCGGCACCGATCGCCGGGTCCAGGGATGTAAAGACAATTTATTCGGTCAACCGATCAAGATTCAATAAAAAATGCTGTCTATCCCCGATACCTGGGCGTTTGCCGCTCTAAAACCGTATTTCGTCTCATTGTTGCTGCTGCATCTGCTGGAGATCGATTAGCGGGGCGGGAGTCTCGGGCGGCTGCTGGGCACGCTCGATGAGGACGGACCAGTCCTCCGGAATCGGCATTTTGCGATCGAGAGCGGGAGCGGATTCTTTCGCCTCAACATGAACAGCCACATAGAGTTCGCTGGAGGTCTTGCCTCGAAAAACGCCGTGGGTGGGGGGAACGTCGGCGTAGTCGCGGCCGACGGCTGTGCGGATGTGCCGCTGGTGCGCGACCAGGTTGTTTGTCGGGTCGAAACCCACCCAACCGAGGTGCGGCATGAGGACGTCAACCCAGGCGTGACTTGCATCGGGCGTAGAGCGGTCGTGGTCTTCGCGGCTGCGATAGAGGTAACCCGAGACATATCGTGCCGGAATCCGGACGTGCCGAAGCAAGGCGATCATGGTGTGGGCGAAGTCCTGGCATACGCCGCGCCGGTTTGTGATCGCCTCGTCGATCGGCGAGTCCACGCGCGTGGAGCGCGGCACATACTCGAAGTATTCAAAGAGCCGCCGATTGAGTTCCTGGACGAGTTGAAGGGGATCATCGCGCCGAGTGACCTCGAGCCCCCTTGCCAGGTTGAGCAAGGCTGGAGTTTCCGCTGCGAATTGACTGGGCAGAATCATTTCCCAGTAGTCGCCGGAGTTGATCATGGAGTCGAGAGCCTGCCAGGCGTCGGGTGAGAGGAACCCCGGTACCTCTGGCATTGACTGCTGCTCGACGACAGACTCGGCGATGATGACGAGTTGACCGTGTTCTCCCGGGATATCGAAATGATGGACATTGTTCCCGAAGTGGTCGCGGTAGGTGAAGACGCGGCATCGCGGGCTTACCGAGAGCGAAAAAGCGAGGCAATGCTGTTGTGAGTCGGAGCGGGGGTGCATCCGGGTTTCCATGATGCTCTCGCTGACAGGCCGCGAGTAGCGAAACCGCGTGAGATGCCGTATAGAGTAGAAATTCATCAAGTTGAACCTAGATTGCGAGAGCAGATTGAATGGAATAGTGAATGTAATAGCGATACATGAGATCGTGAACGCTCATGCACTGCTGCCGGATGGTGTGAAGGAATGTGGCCGCGTCTCCGTTAACGATTTCGGTGATTGAGGTAAAGCTCAGCATCGCGTGGAGCCTGCCGATGCTGGATGTGAGTTCGTCGGGGGGGCGGCGTCCACCCGTGTGTTGAATGGACTGAATTGCCTGGCGCACACCATCAACCGAGTAGCGAATGGCGTGGGGAAAGTCTCGATTGAGCAGGAGGAATTCGAGGATACGATCCGGACTTACGTCCGCCGTATAGACCTGGCAGTAGGCTTCAAAGGCAGTGCAGCAACGGAGCAGTCCGACGAGTTCCAAATATTGGTAGCCGGAGATCTCGCGCTCCGGGGCATGGAAGAGATGGGGTTGGTAAACCTGGAGCAGGGTGGCGATAGCATAGGCCCGCTCCAGATAGCGGCCGAGACGGATGAAGTGCCATCCCTGGCCATGGATCATTGTTGTATCGCTAACGCCTTTGAAGAGGTGGATAGCGTCGATGATGGAGCCGAGTACATCGTTGATACTTGAACGAAACTGAGTTTCGATGTGTGACGCGTGCATCTGGTGATAGAGCCGGTTCAGCCGCTGCCATTGTTCTGTGGAGATTTCCTCCCTGATTTGCCGGGCGTTTTCACGCGCGGCATCGATACAGCACGCCACTGATGCAGGGTGATGCTTGTCGAAAACAAGCTTCTGCGCGTTCGCGGCAACATCTCCATTCCACTCGAATCCGGCCGGTTTGCCCAATGATGCCAAAAGACGCTGCCAATGAGATTCCGCGCTGGCTCCTCCGGAGTCCAGCATCAGGCTCATAGCGACATCCAGTTGGCGCACAGTGTTCTCGGCGCGCTCGAGATAGCGGCTCATCCAGTAGAGGCTGTCGGCAACGCGGGATAGCATTTTTGTCGCCTCCGGAATTCGATGGCTGATCGTTACTCCAGCACCCATGTGTCCTTGCTTCCGCCCCCCTGGGAGGAGTTGACCACGAGCGAGCCTTTTTCGAGGGCGACCCGAGTCAGGCCTCCAGGGACGATGTTGATCTTGTCGCCATAGAGAATGTAGGGCCGCAGATCGACGTGGCGCGGCTCGAGATGATCGTCGATGAGACAGGGCGCCCGCGAGAAATCGAGAGTCGGTTGCGCGATGTAATTGCGCGGATTGTCCTGAATGCGAGCAGCAAACTCTTCGCGCTGCTCAGCGGAAGAATGTGGACCGATGAGCATGCCATAACCGCCACTTTCGCCGACAGCCTTAACCACCAGTTTGTCGAGATTGGCGAGGACATGCTGCCGCTCTGTGTCATCGGTCAGTAGAAATGTCTCGACGTTGTTGATGATGGGGTCTTCGTCGAGGTAGTACCGAATGATGCGGGGCACGTATGCATAGAGCGCCTTATCGTCCGCGAGGCCAGTTCCAAAGGCGTTGGTCACTGTGACGTTGCCGGCCCGGTAGGCATTGAAAAGGCCGGCGCAACCAAGGATCGAGTCACCGCGGAATATGAGAGGGTCGCTGAAATCGTCGTCTACGCGGCGGTAGATGACATCGACACGTTTGAGACCATCGGTGGTCCGCATGTAGACGATGTTGTCGTGCGTCACGAGGTCGCGGCCTTCAACAAGATCGATGCCCATCTGGCGCGCGAGGTAGGTGTGTTCAAAGTACGCAGAATTGAAAACGCCGGGTGTGAGGAGAACGATGTTCGGCTCCGGACGGCCTTCCGGCGCAAGCGAGCGCAGGGTTGCAAGCAGAAGCTGGGGGTAGTGTTCGATTGGGCGTACGCCGTAGCTGTGAAAGAGTTGCGGAAAGGTCCGCTTCATGACGCGGCGATTGGTGAGCATGTAGCTCACGCCGGATGGCACGCGAAGATTGTCTTCGAGCACGACAAACTCACCGGTATTGAGCCGGAGGAGATCGGAGCCGACCACAGAAATGTAAACGTTGCGAGGAACCTGGAGTCCACGCATCTGGCGGCGATAATGCTTGCAGCTGTAGACCAGCTCGCGTGGAACGATGTGGTCGTTGAGGATCTTTGCCTCAGAGTAGACATCGCGCAGGAACAAGTTCAGCGCCGTAATACGCTGAGTAAGGCCCCGTTCGACGTGGTCCCATTCCTGCGATGTGATAAGCCGGGGAAGGAGATCGTAAGGGAAGATCTTTTCGGTTCCTTCATCGCGCCCATAGACGGTGAAGGTAATTCCCTGAGTGAGAAATGAGAGCTCCGCAGATTGCTTGCGGCGCTGCAACTCGTCCTGCGGCAGACGGGCGAGCGTTTCGGCCAGCGCGTGATATGTCGCGCGAACTTCGCCGGACGGGGCGCGCATCTCATCGTACGCGTGGTCGAGCGGATAGTCTCCGTACAGATCTTGCATTGCGGCGACAGACCCAGAGCTCATGCGTCTTTAGTTTCTCCCGATGCTGTTGGTATAAAACGCCGTTCGCGCATTTTCTCCAACTGCATGTACTTGCATTGTTCTTCTGCTTTTAACACGCGGAGCGTAAGGGCACAATCAGGGAAATGTGTTTGCTCAAGAGCTGAGGTCCTTATTTTGGTCGATCAGAAGGCATGAGGCGGGGTGACCGGATAGCATCTAGAGTATGAGCTATGACCTGATGGTCTTCGAGCCGGATGCAGTCCCCGCAGAACACGATGAGTTCCTGGACTGGTATGCGCGGCAAACGAAGTGGAGCGAAGACCACAGTTATGATGATCCGGCGAATACTTCGGAAAATCTGCAGGCGTGGTTCCGCGACATAGTCCAGATGTTTCCTCCGATGAACAAGACGATCTCGTTGGACGAGCCGCGTGTCGATGAAGCGTCGAGCACCGACTACGCGATCGGTCGCGACTTCATTTATGCATCGTTTGCGTGGTCTAAGTCAGAGGCTGCGTACATGACAGTGGCGAGGCTCGCAGAGAAGCATCGCCTGGGCTTATTCAATGCCAGCTCAACGGGGGAAGAGGTCTGGCTACCAGCAGAGGGTCGAATGGCCCTGGCCCACGACAAAGGGCCGCCGACCATTGCGGGTCGAATCAAGAGCTTTCTAACTTTCGAGTGATCAATCGTGCTCGGGCGGGAAGCGGAGCAGCCAGGCAAATCTGGCGCCAGGCGGGTGGGATAACCTGATCTTTTGGAGGTTCCCATTTGATGCTCGTACTGAGGCGGCGTGCCGCGGAGTTCCCTGCTCTTCTCATCGTTGCGCTGTGCGCTTCCCTCGCAAGTGCGCAGAAGGCGCCGATTGAGATCACGGCCGACTTGACGGATGCTCCGCGCAAACTCTTTCACGCCGATCTCGATATTCCGGTATCGGCGGGGACACTTGCGCTCGTGTCCCCGGAGTGGATTCCGGGGCATCATATGCCGGGTGGACCGGCAGGCGTGACAAGCGTGGTGTTCACGGCTAACGGAAAAACTCTCGACTGGCGGCGAGATGACGTCGACATGTACGAGTACCATCTGACGATTCCTGCCGGTGTGACGGCGCTGCACGCACATGTGGAGTCGATTGCTACACGGCGCGTTTCGCAGCGGTTGGCGGCGCTGGAGTGGGAGGCGCTGATGCTCTACCCGGCAAATGTACCTGTGAAGGACATCCCCATTCAGCCGTCGGTCAAGGTGCCTGCAGGATGGGGTATTGGAACCGCGCTGAAGCCAGTTGGCGGAGGACCATATCCGGTTCCGGCCGTCGGCGCTGTCACGAAGTTTGAGACAACGACTGTGGAGCAGCTTGAGGACTCGCCTGTTCTAACGGGACTTTATTTCCACGAATATCCTCTTGCGCCGACCATTTCGCCGAAGCACTACCTCGATGTGGCTGCAGATGCGCCGGAAGACGCGAAGCTCAGACCCTCAGTGTTGGCGGCAGCAGCCAACCTGGTACGAGAGGCAGACGCTCTGTACGCGTCGCACCATTACAACGAGTATCACTTCCTGCTTACTCTGTCGGATGTGGCGGGCGGTATGGGATTGGAGCATGGTCAGTCCTCGGACAACGGCGTAGGCGAGAAGGGATACGCAGACGACGTGCACCAGCTGCCGGAGTCGGACCTGCTCTCGCATGAGTTTACGCACTCGTGGAATGGCAAGTACCGCCGGCCTGTCGGGCTGTATCAGCCGGATTTTGCTACTCCTATGCATGGAGCTTTGTTGTGGGTCTACGAAGGAATGACACAGTACTGGGGCGACGTGCTGGCTGCGCGATCGGGGCTGAAGACGGCGGATCAGTACAAAGACGGAGTTGCGCTGGTTGCGGCGGAGCTCGACTACACGCGAGGAAGGGATTGGCGATCGACAGAGGACACCGCGGTAGCTGCAAGCGTTTTGCGCGGCGGCAATCCTGCATGGTCGAACTGGAGACGCAGCCAGGACTACTACTTCGAGGGCGAGCTGCTGTGGATGGATGCGGACACGCTCATCCGCAAAATGACCGACAACCAAAAGTCGCTGAATGATTTCGTGAAGATCTTCCTGGGTAAGGGGGGCAACACCGGCCCGCTAATCGGGACCTACACCCTCGACGAGCTTGTGCAGGATTTAAACAAGGTTGTTCCCTATGACTGGGCCAAGTTTCTGCACGATCGCGTAGACAGGATCAATCCACGAGCGGATGTGTCGGGGCTGGAGCAGGGTGGGTATAGGCTGGTTTACCACGACAAGCCGACCAAGACCGAACGGATGATCGAGGCGGCCGAGGGGCGTCGAAGCGGAGGCATCGATTGCTGGTATTCGCTTGGGCTGCGGCTCAATGCGGATGGCGCGATCGCCGATGTTCTATGGAACGGACCGGCTGACAAGGCCGGCCTCGCCCCCGGCGAGAAGATCATGGCCGTGAACGATAAGGTCTATTCGCCAGACGCGTTGCGCGAGGCGATTCGAGACGCGAAGGGTTCGACAAATCCGATACGGATGATTGTGCAGGCGGATTCGTTTGTTTCGACGATGAAGATCGACTATCACGATGGCGAGCGGTATCCCGCACTGGAGCGTGTTGAGGGAACACCAGCTTATCTAGATGACATCATCAAGCCGCTGACCACACCGGAGAAGGCGCCGGAGCAGAAAAAGGAAGAATCGGAGTAGGCGATCGCTCGCTTCTGAATGAAATGGATGCGCGGTACGGGTCGGCTTGCAATTAGCCGAAACGCGCGCGCTTCACGGTCTGGCGAAAATCTTCGCCGGTCATTTCGACTTTCACACACATCTCGGCGAGCCGTGACCGCATGCGGTCGCCGATGCGGTCGCCCAGCGTCTGCTCACGCGCGGCGCGTTCGACGCTGCTGAGCGCTCCACCTCCGGCCGGCAAGTCGGGATAGTTCGTGGTGATAATCGTGGTCTGCTTGTCGTTGTAGCGGGTGTTGAGGATAAGCGCGACGGTATCCCAGACCCATTCGTTCGGCTTTTGCGCGCCCAGGTCATCGAGCACGAGGACGTCGGCGTTGAAGACGGGTTTCAGGAGTTCGAGCTCGGTCGTATTGACTTGAGGGTTGTAGCTGTTCTGGATGTTCTTCAGCAGTTCGCGGTAGTCGCAGAAAAGCCCCTTGCAGCCCTTCTCCTGAACGAGACGACGAAGGACACCGACGGCCAAGTGCGTTTTGCCGACGCCGATCGAGCCGGTAAAGAGCAGGCCCTTGCCACCTGTATCGTGCGGGAACTCGTCAACGAAGCGGCGGGCAGTCAGCAGCCCCTTGCCGAGTGATGGATTGGCTCCGCGGAAATCAGTTTCATACCCATCAAGCGTGTAGTGACGATATCGCTCCGGGATGTGGGCGGCGCCTACGCGGCGCTCCTCGCGCTGTGATTGCTGGCAGTCGCAAGGGCGCGAGACCCAGAGGCCGGCGTCGGATTTGACGCGGATCAGGCCGATACCATCGCAGATGGGGCAATTGGTCATTGCTCTCTTCAGGCTAGCGCAATCGGTCGAAGTGCGTTGCGGTGGGAAAGACGGGGGCGATGGTGGAAAAGACCGGTGTGGCTGATGACTATCTCAGAAAGATGGCGATTGCGGTCGCGACGAGGACAAAGAAAGTAACAACGCCGAAGAATACGATCATCCTTCTGCGATCTCGTTTTGGCTCGTCGGGGTCAGTGGACTTGTAGACTACGCGCTTGCCGCGATGTTCGGTTGGCCCGTAGTACGTAGGCATTTTTCGATAATCTCATTTTTTCAATCTGACAGCCACTGACCCACGGCCGTGGCAGGTTGCGGGCGATAAGATTGGGGGTTCGCTGATTTTATCTGCTCGAGAGGATCGCGGTCATGAAACTAGTCCCTTTGCGCTTTGCCGTTGCGATGATTGCTGTTGCTGGTCCCATTTTTGTTTTGGGACAATCTTCGCTTACTCAGCCGGCACAGGAGCCGGGCAATGTACCGGAGAAGAAAGCACCGGCGCCGACGCAGGTTGCGCAAAAGCATCCCGATAACGACTACTGGCGTAAGCACGATCAGCAGTTGCTCACTGACTTTCCATGGCTGGCGCGTTTCAAAGAAGCGGACGTAGCGCTGGGCCCTCCGGCGGCGGGCGAGAAGCGCGTGGTGTTCATGGGCGACTCGATCACCGAGGGCTGGCATTTCGATGCACCCTCCGGGGTGGACAAGCCGAGCGGCGTGTTTGCTGCGAAGCCATACGTAAATCGCGGCATCAGTGGGCAGACCACTCCGCAGATGGTGCTGCGCTTTCATCAGGACGTGATCAATCTGCAGCCGAAAGTGGTTGTGATCCTGGCCGGGACGAATGACATCGCCGGGAACACGGGGCCGATGACTCCGGAGGACACAGAGAACAACCTGGCCGCGATGGCAGAGATGGCCGCGCAGAATCACATCGCAGTGGTGCTGTGCTCGATTCTGCCGGCATTCGACTATCCCTGGCAGCCTGGCCTGGCCCCTGCGCCGAAGATCGATGCGCTCAATGCGTGGATCAAGAATTTCGCCAAACAACACGGCTACGTGTACGTGGACTACCATTCGGCAATGAAGGACGCGCGGGATGGATTACCGGCAAATCTGAGCAAGGATGGCGTGCACCCAACGGATGCGGGATACCAGTTGATGGCACCGCTGGTGGAAGCGGGGATTGCGAAAGCGATGAATTGACTGCGGTGGCCGGCGCGCAGTCACCCGATATCAGGTCTGCATCTGCCGCACTTGTCCGCACTTGTCGGGGGCGCGCTGTAGTTTGCGAAGCTGCAACAAGAGCTGTTCGCCTGCGGCAAAGACAAGGTCTGTCCGCATGATTTGCACTTCAGGATTCGGTCGGCCAGCATGTTAGGAATTGGCAGGGAGACATGGTTCTGTTCGTGCCGCACCCTGGCTGGCTCCATGTCGATCCTAGTCCGTTCACATGGCTGCGTCCTGCTTTAGCTGAATCGAATTTGCGACAAGCCGGTTGGACGCGTTGCGAAGCCTTTTCCCGACGGATGCCAGGTCCTCGATTTTGGAAATCCAGGACTGCGGCAGCTCATTCGACAAGATCACCAAATCATAGTCGGACGTTCTGGAGTTTGCGGATCGCTGCTTTACATGCGGCAATTGAAACGCGGATCTCACCTGAAACAGTATGGCGGGAACAAGCAGATGCCTTCTGGCTTCTTCAGCAGCAAGGCGGCTATCTTCGTTTTCGAAGTCGGTCGACGAGACGAGGTCGTAGTTCCTTTCGGAGTGACAGGCACAACTGATGTCGATGGAGCTCTGAACACAATGAATGGAATAGCCGAGCTGCCTGAGAAGCGGGAAGCACTCGTCAATTTCCTGTCCGAAATGAAGAATGACGGCAGCCATGTATCTTTCCTCTGGCCCTGTATGGTTCGAAAGTACGGACAGATCTGGGAGCAGTGCCGTATCAGTCCATCTTCTGAAATCCAGTTTTTGCGCCCCCGGCTCTTGGCAGTGACGCGATCAACTCCGCCGATTGAGACGATGCCCCTTCTGTTTCCTTTTTCTCCTCTGGCGCGTCCGTAACATCACCGATCCGTTCGAAGAAGCTACTTCTCTCTTTGAGCGATGGCGAGTTTGAACACTTCTTCCAGGAGAACTACCAATGATCCGCCTCCGTACGGACCTCAGCGGAACACTGAGCAGCGTCACTGGCGGATGTCGGGAGGATTGCCCGAACTATCGATACTTCAAAAACCAGAATCTTCAGCAGATTAAAAGGAGCAATGCTTTTGACAAATCGCCCTTTGGTAACTGAGTACTGACAAGCTAGGTTCCGGACCGTCGCGTTATGCGCGAATGCCCATCCGGCGAGCGGACAGGCATTCGGTTGCAAGTAAGGCGACGGCGGTCAGGCAGCCGCGGTTGTTCTGGATTCGCGCTGGGCTTTCGGGTTAGCGGTGTGGGAGATTTGGGTGAGCAGATGGTCCGCGTGTTTTTCCTCATCGAGTGTCTGCTGAAGGATCTGCGCATGTTCGGTAAGTCCGAGGGTTTCCGCCCAGTCACGGGCGCTGCCATAGGAGGCTATCTCGTAGTGTTCAACTTTCTGAGCTGTGGCGATAAGCCCCGCGTCTCGGACTGAGCCCGGATCAGTTTCTTTGGTGATGTTTTCGCCGGAGCCGACGATTGCTGTAAGGATCGGATCCTTCTTGTCATCTGCGTCGCCTTTGACGTCGGTCAGGAGGCGCTGGATGCGTTGTACGTGGACGCGCGTTTCCTGCAGGTGCGATTGGAATGCCTGCTTGAGTTGAGGCTCCTCCGCGTGATCAATCATTTTGGGAAGTCCATCGACGATCTGGTTCTCCGTCGAGAGGAGATAGCGAAGTTGCGCAGTGTAGAGTTCACGAAGACTCTGAAAGTCGTTGGGCGTAATCAGTCCCATAAATTTACCTCTAATCAATTTGCGTACGCTCGTTCCCTGCATTTGGAGGTTGGGACCTAAGTACACGTTGTCCCGTGCACTTGGACTTCCCGTGGAAAATCCATGAGCCCCGCTGTGGCGAGGCGTCGTGAAGGGGTCCGGCGTGCGCCGGAATGCGGTATGTGAAGCAGCTGAGACAGTAGGAACTCAGGAAGAGTGCATCTCACCTTTAAGGTGCCTGCTCCGTGTCAAATTCTTCTCTGACGTCAGTTCTTTTCGTCCTATTACTGCTCGTGGGACTTGCCCAGCTGCTCGGCGCGCTGTTTGTGAAGATGCGTCAGCCGAAGGTAATTGGTGAAATCCTGGCGGGGGTAGTGCTTGGTCCTGCGCTGTTAGGGCGCTTCTCTGCCGTTGCCAACTTGACGCAATCGGCGCTTCATAAGAGCGATGTGCTTGAGTTCATCTACTGGCTTGGGCTCTTGCTGCTTATGTTCCTAAGCGGGGCTGAGACTCAGCAGCTTTTCACCCGAGAAGAGCGGCGCGAGGTGGGCTGGCTAACCGTGGTGGGTACCGGACTGCCGTTTGCGCTGGGGCTGATTTTCGCTCCCATGCTGATCAGGCCGTCGCTGGAAGGGCCGAATGGGACGCGGCTCTCGATGATCATCATTCTGGCAGTAGGCGTGGCGGTAACGTCGGTTCCGGTGGTCTCAAAAATATTCAGCGATCTGAAGATTCTGCACACGCGTTTCGCGCGGCTGGTGCTGGGCGTGGCAGTACTGGAGGACATTGTGCTGTGGCTGGCGCTGGCCATGGCAACGGCCGCGGCAGGCAAACAGGCGCTCGACCCGCGGAAGATGACGATGCACCTGGGAATGACGGTCGCGTTTTTCGCTTTGGGGCTGACGATTGTTCCGCGGATCGTGAAGCGCATCAACAAAGCCGAGTTCAACCTCATAGCGAAGACCAGCCCCGTCGGATATGCGATTGCCGTGCTACTCGCCTATTGCGCGGTCGCCGGTGCGCTGGACGTGAGCCTCGTGTTTGCGGCGTTTCTTGCAGGATTTGCGGTGGTGCACAAGAAACGGCGGTTGTTTGCCGAGGCGCTGGATTCGATCGGCAAAGTGTCATTCGCCGTCTTCGTGCCGGTGTACTTTGCCATCGTCGGCCTTAAGCTGGATCTCGCGAGGGGATTGTCATGGGGGATGATGACGGCGTTCATTGTGGGCACCTGCGCGGTGAAGATCGCTTCAGTTTCGCTGGCCGGTCGGATCGCGGGATTTCGCGGACTGGATCTCCTAAACCTGGCGATTACGACTAATGCACGAGGTGGACCAGGAATCGTGCTGGCGAGCGTAGCCTACGATGCCGGAATCATCAGTTCACAGTTCTATACGACATTGGTAGTGGCTGCCGTGATCACGTCCCAGCTAGCCGGAGCGTGGCTGGACTTCGTGCTGCGCAAAGGCTGGCCTCTCCTGGCGCCAACGGAGGCGGGCAGAGCCGTTGAGCAGCCTGGAGATAGCCCATCCATTGCGGTGTGAGGGCCGACTTGAATCGTTTGCGCTGCCTCGCGAATCCCAATACAATAGGTAAGGAAGATTGCAGGGAAAGGTCTGTCTTTAGATGCCGAAGGAAAAAATCCATCCAAATTACGCGAGCGTGCGGGTAGTATGCGCCTGCGGAAACAATTTTGAGACCCGGTCGACCCACAAGGGCGACATCCACGTGGAAATCTGCTCGAACTGCCATCCGTTCTTCACAGGCAAGCAGCGCCTTGTGGATACGGCAGGACGCGTCGAGCGGTTCCGCCGCAAGTATGCCAAGGCTGGCGAGCAGAAGTAGGCCGGAAGCAGCGGCAGAGAGATCGGGCCTCCGCCAAGGCGGAGGCCCACGTTCGTTTGAAGCAGTTTCCGGAGCTTGAGAACTGGTTTATGGCTGGCAAGGGATTCACGGTGAAGAAGAACTGGGACAATCCCATCGAGCACGCGATGCCCGAAGGTGTCAGGGTGCCTGCCGAGATGCGGATAGGACCGGTGGTTGTGGCTCCCTCCACGGTGCTGGCACCCATGGCGGGCGTTACGGATACCGTATTCAGGCGCTTTATCCGCCACGCGAGCGTGTTCTCAGCGCCGGCGAGGGTCGATCAGAAGCCGACTCTTTCCGAAGTGCCAGAATCTGCACACATCCCCGAGGACGAAATTGCCGCTGTTGAAGCGGATGTGACCAACTCCCAATCGGGATGCGGGTTGCTGATGACGGAATTTACGTCAGCGGACGGCCTGTCGCGAATGCGGGAATCGAAGCGGCGCCGGTATCTGACGTTTTACGACGATGAGCACCCCATTGGGGCGCAGCTATTCGGTTCCAATGCCGAAACGTTAGCGGAAGCTGCGCGAATTGTGCAGGACACCGGTTTCGATACGGTTGACTTGAACCTTGGCTGCCCGGCGAAGCGGGTTGTGGGCTGCAATGGAGGGTCGGGGCTGCTGAGGGACCTGCCGAAGATTGGAGAGATCTTCAGGGCCGTTCGAACAGCGGTGACCATCCCATTCACCGTTAAATTCCGGTTGGGTTGGAACGACTCACAAATTGTGTGTGTGGAACTGGCGCGGATGGCGGAAGCCGAGGGGCTGAACGCTGTGGCGCTCCATGCCCGCACTCGGGAACAGGGATACAGCGGACAGGCGCGCTGGGAGTGGATCGCCGCGGTCAAACAGACAGTTCGGATCCCAGTGATTGGAAATGGAGATGTAAGGACGCCGGAAGATGCTGCCGCAATGGTGGCGAAGACGGGCTGTGACGGCGTTATGATCGGTCGGGCAGCTGCTGCTAACCCATGGATATTCAGGCAGATTGCCCAGTACACCGCCACAGGTAGCTATGAAGCCCCGACCTTCTCTGATCGGCACCATATGATCCGGGCCTATTTCGAGATGCTACTCGCCGAGGCCGACGCTACCCGAGAACTGCCCCGGGATGCGAGGCTTGGCGATTCCGCCGGGAAGATGAAGCAGTTTGCGACTTGGTTCACCCACGGGGTTCCGGGCGGAGGCCGACTGCGGAAGTCGATCTACGGGGCAAGAACCGGGGTTGAAGTGCTTGACCGGGTGAATGCCTTTTTTGCCGACGAACCCGCCATGCAGCTCACCGACACCCAGCCAATTACCTTCCCTGAATCCGAGCTGGTTTGCGACTAGTCCGATGACATCACGGGTGAAATCATAGAGATAGGATTTCCGCTCAGATCCGGCTCATCTGAAAACTCGAGTAACGTACCCCGAATTACCTGTGCACCTTTGTCTTACAACAACTTAGACCAAAGTGGCATGTGCTGAGAGGGAACTCGCCGCTATATTTGGGTTACTGAAGATGGCGAGGTCTGGCGCATGGAATCGGGTCGGGATTTCCGGCGAAATAGGGCTCAGGATTTTCCGTATGCGACAGCAACCCTCGTCCTATGGGGTGAGATAGTCCACAGGTTGCGGAATCGGAAACCCAATTCGGTCAGGATTCTTTCAGGCATTGCGGCGGGATTGGCGTTGCTTTGCACTTTCTGCGCACCCGTCTCAGGACAAAGGTACAGCTTCCGTGAATACACCCAGGGATTGGGGAACCTGAACATCACTGCAATCGAGCAGGACCGCACCGGGTACCTGTGGGTCGGTACCCAGAATGGTCTCTACCGCTACGACGGGAGCCAATTCCAGCGGTACGGCGCCAATCAAGGGATTCCCGACCGAATCATCGACAACCTCTACGTCGGCCAGGATGGAACACTTTGGGTTGGGACTACTGCGGGTGTTTATTTCGCACGCAAAGATGGACCGTTCGTGCATCTCAAACTTCCCTTTGCCCAGAACGAGTTCACCCATCCTACGGGGACTACATTTGCTTCAAACAAGGCTGACGAGGTTGTAACCGTTTCGAGTAGCCGGGGAGTTGTGCTGAGAAGGCACGGCCACGATCAGTGGGTCGCAGAGCCATTCAGCCTGCAGGGCACGTTTATTTGGAGCGTTCTCTACGGCCCTGATGGATCGCTTTGGTACGGCTGCGACAAAGAACTTTGCCGAATGAAAGATGGCCACACCACGCAGATGCGGACGCTGCTTGGGCTTCCTGAAGATCAGTGGCTGACCATGATGGTCGCGCGAAACGGCAAGATCTGGCTACGGAGCAATCAGCACATTGTCGAACTAGCTCCAGATGGGAGTCGAGCCGATCTACGAGATTTGCCGGGGAAACCTGCCGCGGAGCCATATCCGTTGCTGGCCGAGGACTCGCAAGGGCGAATCCTGACCGCGCAGGGCTCGTCGATTGCGCTGTGGGAGAACGATCACTGGCGCTTCGTGACGGAGCGGAATGGCATCTCGCCATTCGAAGTGCAAGGTCTGTTTGTCGACCGTGAAGGGTCGATCTGGATGGGTGTTGTCGGTCACGGGCTGAAGCGTTGGGTGGGTGAAGATCGCTGGGAGGCTTACACTCAGGCGGATGGGTTAAAAGACAACCTGGTTTGGGCTTCGATTCGCGATCATCAGGGACGGTTGTGGGTTGGCACGGAAACCGGACTGAACTGGATTCCCGCAGGAGGTAATGCGCCGCAGGTCTGGCACTCGCCCGGAATTCAGGTTTCGCGTGCCGGCTCGTTGGAGGTTAGCGCTGACGGGAGTATTTGGTTGGGAAGCATGGCTGGCAGCCTGACGCGCATCGATCCCAAGACACTCGGCGGGAGACAAATGAAGATGCCGGCGGTTTATGGGCTTTTGGCGGATAGCCCAAACCGGATGTGGATTGCGACCGTGACCGGGCTCTACGCAATCGATCCAGGAGAACCGGATGCAAAGCCAGAGCCCGTGGTCTCAACGGCTTTTCCGAAGAGCGCTGTGCGATTTACGAACTTGTGCAAGGATTCAAAGGGAGATTTATGGGCCACTTCAGATCAGGGGATTTACAAGTTTGATCTCAATGGCTGGCACGCCATCGATGCGACAGGGTTCAGCGCCAGGCCCGATCTGATCGCGGTGGATACGCATGGGACTGTTTGGGCAGCGGGCCCATCGCAGGATCTGATGAAACTGCGGATCAGTGGGTTCAAGGTAGTGGGCGCGGAGCACATCGGCCGGCCGCCGCTTATGTCTGAAGAGATTGTCTCGCTGCTAGTGGATCATCGCGGGTGGGTGTGGGTCGGCGAAGACGCAGGCGTAACCGTGTATGACGGCCAGATGTGGCGCAGCTTCACTCAGGATGATGGACTAATCTGGAACGACACGGACAGCTTCGCCATCTCCGAAGATCGCGACGGAAGCATGTGGATCGGTACATCGGGCGGCCTGAGCCACCTGATCGCGCCCCAGAACGCATTCGCCGGATCACCGCCGCCTCCAGCGATTTCGCAGGTATCGCTTGGAGCGGTTGACATCGCTGATGGTGGTTCGGTGAAGTGGAATTCAAACGCGCTGACAGTTTCGATGGCGTTGTTGTCTTTCAAGGATACGCAGGATATTGGGATCCGGTACCGGCTAGTGGGTGAACAGGACTCAGGGTGGGAAGATTCCCGCGAACTGACGGTGCACTATCGGCACCTTCTACCGGGAAGTTATCGCTTCGAAGTGGAAGCTGTGAACGCCGCGGGAAGCACAGTATCGCCGGTCGCCGCGTTTTCGTTCACGATCGTTCCGCTGTGGTGGCAGAACGTTTTCATAAAGCGTGGACTGGGTGTGCTTTGCTTCGTGCTGTTGGTTTGGGCATGGCGCCGCCGCGTTGGCCAACTGATGAGACAGAAACGGCAACTGGAAGAAGCAGTCAAAGACCGTACAAAGGATCTGGAGAAGGAAAAGACCGAACTGGTTCGCACCCGAGAACAGATGCGACACTTCGCCGAGCACGATGGCCTGACGGGGCTTTGGAATCACCGCATTATCGTGGAGCGTCTACGCGGCGAGGTCGATCGGTCGATGCGCGACGGCAGTCCGATGGCCGTGATCCTGGCGGATCTCGACTATTTCAAGCACATCAATGACGCGATGGGACACGTCTCCGGCGACATGACGCTGCGTGAGACAGGTGCCATCTTCCAGCGGGCGGTGCGCAGTTATGACTGGGTGGGGCGATACGGCGGCGAGGAGTTTCTCTTGATTCTGCCTGGCTCGAATCTCGAATCCGCACGCGACCGCGCGGAGCACCTGCGCAAGATTCTTGAGGGTTCTACGCTCGGCGAGGGTGAGCGGAAATTTTCAGTTACGGCCAGCTTCGGGGTTGCGGCTGGATTCCCGACAAACTACGAGGAGATGATTCAGATTGCCGATGCCGCACTGTATCGGGCCAAAAACAATGGCCGCAATTGCGTAGTCGCCGCTGAAATTAAGCCCAACGTAGTTTCGATTTCGCAAGCGGCAGGTTGAGCTGGTCAAGGTAACGGTAGATGGATGATCGCCCTTGCCCCGGGCGCATCTTCGCGATTGACCAGCCTGATTTCGCCGCCATGAGCACGGGCGATCTGCTGAGCAAGCGCCAGGCCGACACCACTTCCCTTTGGCTTGGTGGTGTAAAAGGGCACGAAGAGATTTTCGGTATTCGCGATGCCCATTCCGCTGTCTTCGATTCCAACGACGAGGTCGGACTCTGAAAGACGCCAGCCGACGCGTACGGGCTTGGCGCCGTTGGCCAGCGAGGCATCGACTGCATTCGTGAGCAGGTTGATGAACATTTGTTCGAGTTGATCGGCGTCGGCGTTGAGAATCACAGGCGGTCCTGCATCGACCTGAACCGGCACCCGCTGCTCCAGCAAAGCGACTCGCTCCAGCAGAGGGCCGGCTTGAATCGGTTTCAGATGAGGAGGGGGCAACTGCGCGAGCAAGCGGTAAGACTGCACGAATCTGTGGAGCGCATCGGCGCGGCTCTCGACTACCCCCAGGCCTCTGCGGAAATCGCGCACTGTGGCTTCATCGGCGGAGATGGTTTCAGCACGCGCCAAAAGACTGCCGGCGATGGACTTTATCGGGGCCAGAGAATTCGACAGTTCGTGCCCGAGCACGCGGATGAGACGCTTCCAGGCGATCTGCTCTTCTTCCTGCAATGGCTGGCTGACATCGGCAAGCAGCAGCAGGGTGTGAGGTACGCCCTCCTGCCTGAAAAGCGCCTTTCTCAACAGCCAGCGGGAAGGCTTGGCACCGAGAGAATGAATCGATTGGTCAGCCGAGGCAAGCAGCGCGTCGAGACCAAGTTCATGCGCACTGTGGCCGAAGCATCGTGCGAGCGGACGGCCGAGGAGTTGCGCTCCAGCATTGTTGACGAGTTGCAGAAGGTTATCCCGGTCGAACGCGAAGATGGGAGCGTGCATTACCTCAAGGATGCGTGCGAGAAGAGCGGTGGCTTCGAGCGAGCGGACACGTTGTTTCTGCAGCAGGTCAGCCAACGAGTTGATCTCGCCGGCCAGCTCTCCGTAAGCGTCGGGTGTACCGGCGCCCCGAGCACGGAATGAGTAGTCTCCCTCACGTAGCGACGAGACCACGTTCGACAATGTCTGGAGAGGCCGCATGACGCCTTCGACGAGAGACGCCGCAATCAGCAGGAGGTAAATGAGCAGGCAGAAGAGCAGCAGCAGCGCTGGAGCCGTGGTTACGTGCTGCTGCCACAGCAGGATGCCGGCGAACAAAAATGTCGGAAGCGAAAGCAAAAAGCAAAATAGCCACGCCCGGCGAACCGCCGAGGGATTGCGTTTCCGCGCCCGCTTGTCATAGGCCATATTTTTCGATACGACGATACAATGCGGCGCGACTCAAACCAAGCGCCTCCGCAGCCTGCGATATATTGCCATCGCACCGGCGAAGAACTTTCCTTATGAGCAAAGCCTCGACCTCATCAATGCTCATGTTCTCAAAATTAGGCGCTGCCGACTTTGCGGTCGCAATGGCAAGGTTGGCGGGCTCGATTTCTTCGCCGCGGCAGAGAAGAACAGCACGCTCCACTGTATGCTCAAGCTCGCGGACGTTCCCTGGCCAGGGATATTGCATCATCTGCTGCATCGCGGCAGGAGAGAATCCCGTCACCTGCTTGCGATAGCGCGAACGGTTCCGGGTAAGGAAGTGCATCGCAAGCAGTGGAATGTCTTCGCGGCGCTCGCGCAGAGCAGGCAAGTGGATCTCGACGGTGTTGATGCGGAAGAGCAGATCTTCGCGGAAGTTCCCAGCCTTGGCCTCTTCCGGGAGATTGGCGTTTGTGGCCGAAAGCACGCGAACATCGACGCGACGGGTCTGCGAAGAACCTACTCGTTCCAGTTCGCCGGTTTCAAGCACGCGAAGGAGCTTGGCCTGCTGCCGGAGCGGGACATTGGCGATTTCATCCAGAAAGAGGGTCCCGCCGTTGGCGAGTTCGAAGCGGCCGACGCGATCGGCGCGAGCGTCAGTGAATGCACCTTTCACGTGACCGAAAATTTCACTTTCGAACGTACCTTCCGGAAGTCCGCCGGCGTTTACGGCAACAAGCGGCATGCGGGATCGCGGTGATGCGGCGTGGAGCAGTTTCGAGACGATTTCCTTGCCGGTTCCGTGTTCGCCGGTGATGAGAACGTTGGCATCGGATGGGCCGACCTGGCTGATGAGTTCGAGAACCGGCTGCATCGATGGCGCAGCGGCAACGAAATCCGGCATACCTTCAGCGCGTAGAAGACGGTTTTCGAGTTCAAGCTGCCTTGCGCGCCTCAGCGCCTGATGCAACTCGGCGTGGACGCGAATGAGAGAAATGAGGCGCTCATTCTCCCAAGGCTTCTGAATGAAATCGCGTGCGCCGCGCTTGATGCTTTCGACAGCGAGATCGATATTGCCCCATGCTGTCATGACGATGACCGGCAAGCGGGGATCGATCTCCTGGAGGCGGGCGAGCAGGTCCAATCCCTCTTGCCCCGAGGTGGTATCGCGAGTGTAGTTCAGATCAATGAGGAGGACGTCATAGTCGCTCTGGCCAAGGGCTTCAAGCAGCAACTGCGGCGAACGGACACAATCGACGTGAATACTTTGCGGTTCGAGCAGGAGCTCGACTGCTTCGAGGATGTGCGGCTGATCGTCGGCAACTAGGACCCGAATTCGTTCTTTCTTCCGAGGTTCTGGCATTTAATGATTGTCCGCCTCCACAACACCGGACTTTGCGTCTGCGATTGAAATTCCGTAGGACTCGAGCACTGACCCTGTAGCCTGCTTCAGCTGAATGCGCGCCTTTTCGTATGCCGTTTGAGCTGTAACCAGCGCCGACTCGGCCACGGAGAGATCATGTTCTGACGAAAGGGTCTGCTGGTTTGAGCCTGCCCCGAGTTTCTGTTCCTTCTGCATGATATCGAGTGTGCGCTGGGCGAGGTCCCGCGCCTGCTTTGCGGCGGCCACGCGGCTGGCGCCCTGTTCGACGGCATAGCGGGCGTTCCGGACCTCGATGACAATGTTCTTCTTCAATTGTTCAGCGTACACCTGCGATTGGCGATACTCGAGTTCGGTGCGGTATTGGTCAGCCTTTGCCTGGCGATTGCGGAGAGGCATTTGAAGATTAAACCCGACCTGATACTCAGGCGACGAGTTGTTCAGCGCATTTTGAATCGTCCCGCCAAATCCTGCAGGCGCGGTGATTGTCCCTGGGAATCCCGGAGTGGGGGTGCCGCCGTAACCCGTTCCGGAGTAAAACCCATAAAGATCGAGTTGCGGGAGCAAAGCATTGCGGGCAGTTTTCCGCGTCAGCTCGCGGTTGCTCAAGTCGAGAGCATTCTGCTGGAGTTCCCACCTGTTCTTGAGAGCATCTGAGATTGCCTGCTGAACCGGCTGTGTTTCAGTCTCGAGTTGAGCGGCTAGGTGGTCTGTGGGCACTACGGGCATCTCCTGAAGAACAGGATCATCGAACGAGCGCGTGATGGCGTTCTTCATATAGAGCTCTTGAAGTTCGAGATTCGTTCTGGCGACGGTGAGATCCTGCTGACGTGTCGCCAACTCGCTTTCGGCCTTGAGCACATCCATCTCTGGAATTGCCTGGAGTGCAAGTTGCTTGCGAGAGGTGTCTAGTGTCTCGGTTGCAAAAGCTACTGATCGCTCGCCCACTTGTTCGGTATCGTACGCATTCACCAGATCCCAGTAGATGTTGCATATCTGGCTGACCGTGGAAATGATCTGGGCCTTGAAAGCGATGTCCGAGATTTTCTGGTCGGTCTTTGCGATGCGGAGATAACGGAGGTTTGGCCCGAGACCGAATCCAGCAAGCAAGTGCTGCCCCACATAGAACACCGTGTTCGTGTAGAGCTGCGGATTCAGCGTGTTATTCGGGCTGTTTGAAGTCTGCCGATTGTTGTTGAAATCAGCCTCGAAGTACGTGCCGGTAGGAAATGACTGCTGATAACTAATGTTCGCGAGGTTCTCGTTCAGTCGGTAAACCGGAACGCCCAGCAGGACCTGGTTGGGAAGCAATTGAGAGGTGTGATCGTTGTAGACCTTTGCCTGGATAAAGGGATCGTAACTGGAGACGTTAGTTCCGGTGCCGAATGTAGACGTGACAATGCCGCCGGCTCCAGCGCCCGCGCCGCCAGCGCCGCTACTGGTGCCGCCGGCGCCGCTTCCATTTCCGTTGCCCGCTGCAGCGCCACCGGGGGTTCCCGAGACAACGCCTGTATTGACGCCGCGCACAAATCCGCCGGCTTCAGTGCGCAGAATATCCATCTGAGCGATCGGCATGTTGTATCGAGCGATAACAAGATCGAGGTTGTTTTCCAGTGCAAGATCGATGGCATTCCGAAGAGACAGATAGAGCTTGCCATCGCGAATTAGAGAACTGAGCCGAGGTGAGTTGGACAGACTCGGTGGCGGAACGACCTTGCCACGATAGGCATCGAAGGGGTTGTACGACTTATGAAGCATCGCGTTGAACGGAACCTGCGGGCCGGTCTGCAATGTACCCGTTGCACTCGGTGGAACAGCTTGCTGCTGTGGAGTCGTTTCCTGCTGGGCAGGCGCGCTTGGACTTTTCTCAGGCTGCGGCACGGGAGCGGTCGTCTGAGCAGGCTGTTGAGGGGCGGGTGTGGCAGGCTCCTGCGCCATGGCCATGTTGAGATTGAGCAGCACAATGGCCGCTCCTGCGATGAGTCGTGTGCTAAATGGTGTTACGGGGGTCTTGATCAATGCTTTCACCTGTGGGTTCTTCACTGGGCGCCGACCTCCGTTGGGAGCGGCTGCGGGGCTTCGTCGCGAGTCATCCAGCCATCGCGCAGTTCAATGATCCGTTTTGAGTAGCGGGCATTCTCTTCAGAGTGCGTCACCTGCACGATGGTGGTGCCGGCTTTGTTCAGCTCGACAAAGAGATCCATGATTTCGCGGGCCTGCGTTGAATGCAGGTTGCCAGTAGGCTCATCGGCGAGAAGCAATGAAGGCGCGTGAACGACCGCGCGCGCAATGCCGACGAGCTGCTGCTGCCCACCCGAGAGCTGGTTGGGAAACAGATCTTTTTTCGCAACGATCTGGAAGCGATCGAGGATTTCAGCGACCATTCCGGCGCGGTCTTTCGATGGCAGGTTCTTGTACGACAAGGGCAGGTCGATGTTCTCTGCCACGGTGAGATCGTCGAGCAGGTGATAGCTCTGAAATACCATGCCGATGCGCTGTCGGGCGAGGTCTGCTCGCTGCTTGCGATTGAGGGAGTGCACGGGCGTGGAGGCAAACCAATACTCGCCGGTCCAACTGTCGTCGAGTAGAGCAAGCACATTCAGCAGCGACGACTTCCCTGCTCCCGACGGGCCCATGATGGTGACGAATTCGCCCTCGCGAATCGTAAGATTGATGCGGCGCAGCACCCAGGTTTCGGTGTGGCCGGTCTTATAACTGCGTTCAACGTTTTTTAGATCAATCATGTTGTTGGTTACTCCGATCTCAAAGCAAGAATGGGGTCGACCGCCGCGGCCCGCCGCGCTGGCAGCCATGCTGCGACAAAGGACGACAAAGCTAGAACCAATGCGACGACGCTGAAGGTGAGTGCGTCGTGGACTCGGACGCCGTAGAGGTAGCTGTCTGCAAAACGTGCCGCGAACCAGGCAAGAGCCCCGCCCATCGCGAGGCCGACCACAACCAGCAGCAGGGCCCGACGAAGCACCAGGCCGAGTATGCTTGCTTGCTGAGCGCCGAGCGCCATGCGAATACCGATCTCTCGGGTACGCTGCGCGACCGCGAACGAAAGAAGGCCGTAAAGCCCGACTGACGCGATGACGAGCGCAAGGGTAGCGAATGTTTCGAGCAGATGGGCGATAAGGGTCTGGCTGCCGAATGAGTCTTCGACAGCCTGGTGAATTGTCTTAACATCCGTGGTCGTTGCTTCGGGAGCGACCTCGTGCAGCATCTTGTCGAATTGCGCCCGAAGGGTTTCGGCCGGAACGGCAGCGCGGATCGCAACCTGAATGAAGGCTGTGGCGACACCGTACAGCGGCGTACCTGGCTCGACTTGAGCGAGGCAGAAGTAGATCTCGGGCTTGATCGCTTCACTGACTTTGAGCTGCTTCATATCGGCGACAATGCCGACAATGCGAAGGGTGGCGAATCTGCCGGTCTTCCCCATCGAGACTGTGTGACCTATTGGATCCTCGCCGGGGAGGTACTTCTTCGCGAAGGCCTGGTTGATGACGACCACTGGAGGAGAGGTTGCAGAATCATCGTCGGTGAAGAAGCGCCCGCCGACCATTGGTATGCCGAGCGCATCCACCAGTCCCGGAGAGGCTATGCGGCCATCGGCAAGCGGGTTATTCCGGTTACCAGTGGCATCCTTGTGATCGATACTCGTCATAACGCTAACGGACATCTCCGACCGCAAGGGCAACACCGAACTGAGTGCTGCGACTTTGACTCCGGGAATCGATCGGAGACGGTCCAGCAAAGGCAAGTAGGAGTTGCGAACAAGACTTGAGGATGCAGGAGCGGGACCGCCGTCATCTTGACCGCCATTCAGAATAATGCCGCCCGTGAGTACATTCTGTTCCGTGAAGCCGAGCGGAACCTGGCGCAAGGCGTGAATCGTTCGGAGGAATAGGCCTGCACCCACCAGAAAAACAAGCGTGAGTGCGAGCTGACCGACCACGAGTACTTCACGCGTACGATTTGCACTTGCCGATGGAGAAGCGGAGATGCCGCTAAGGCTTCCGCGCACATCGCGCCTCATGGCACGAACTGCTGGGAAGATTCCAGTGATTGCGGCGGTGAGCAAAGTCATGCCGATGAGGCAGACGACCACGGTCCAATCGACGTGAACGGACCTGGTAAGTGGAAGGTTGCGCTCAATCTGCCGCCAGAGCAGCTTGATGACAGACTGGCCAAGAAGCATGCCGACAGCAGCTCCGATGGCACTGAGCAGAATGCTCTCAATAATGCTCTGTTGTAGAAGACGGCCGCGCCGTGCTCCGAGTGCGGCACGAACCGCTTGTTCGCGCGTACGCGAAATGGCGCGAGCAAGCATAAGGCTCGTGACATTGAGGCAAGCGAGCGCCCAGATGCCGATGACTACAGCGTAAAGAAGCCAGAGTGGTTTGCGTGCGCCGCCGGTCAGTTTTCCTTGGTCCTTCGTGATTTTGATGCCGCTCGGAATCTGATCAGCAGGGGCTTCTTTCGCGATAATCGCCTGTGCGTGGCTCAAATCTGCAGCGAGTTGTGCGAGAGACATCCCTTCTGGAAGCCGCGCATACAGATCGCCGTAAATCTGGCTCTTGCCACTCATTGCCGAGCGAGACGCAGGCTGGATCGGAGCCGGAGACCAGACTGACATTCGGTCGTTGTAGGCGAAGAAGAAGTCTTTGGGCAAAACCCCGACCACGGTGTAGCGATCACGACGAATGGTGATTGCTTTTCCGACAACGTCGGGATCAGCATTGAAGACCGTGTGCCAGACATCATCCCCGATTAGCAGGACATGATTCTTTCCCGGTTCGTTCTCTTCTTTCAGAAAACTACGTCCGAGCGCCGGGCGCACGCCAAGCATGTCGAAGAGGCCAGAAGTGACATTCGCAGTTGAGACCTGATAGCGGCCTCCAGGCCCAACAATACTGGCCGTGCAACATGGGCCGGCATCGAGTAACGCACCAACCTCCAGTTTCGGTCCGACCGCATCCCGCAGCTGGAGCATGTTGGCGTAGGTCATGCTGTAGTTAGGCAAGGGGCCGTTCAGTTCAATTGCCACGACGCGGTCGGGGTCGGCGTAGGGCAGTGGGCGTAGCAGGATGCCGTTGAGAAGCGTGAAGACGGCGATGTTGGCGCCGATACCCAGCGCGAGCACGGCGACGACTGTGAGCGCGAAGCCAGGCGCGCGACGCCACTGGCGTATCGCATATCTCACGTCCTGTATCGTCGATCGCAACTCTCTCTTCCTTTCCGCTGGCATTTTGCGCTATTCCGTTCTCAAAGCCTGCATTGGTTCAACGGCGGCTGCGCGGCGAGCGGGCAATGCTGCCGCGATTGAAAGCATAAGCACCGTAAGAATGACCGCAGCAAACAATGTGAGCGGATCGAAGGCTGCGACTCCGAACAGTTCGGAGCGAAAGAGCCTTGCAAGCGCGACGACGGCCGGAAGCGCGATCGCAGCTGCAACGCAAGCGATGAGAGCCATCTCGCGAACGATGAGGAGAACGACCACCGATCGCGGCGAGCCCAGGGCCAGGCGAACACCGATCTCGCGAGTTCGCTGTTCAGTGGAGTACGCGAGTACGCCATAGAGCCCAACGGCAGCCAGCACCAGAGCGAGTGACGCGAACCCGATGGCAAGGAAGGCCAGAGCACGCTCGTCAGATGTGCTGTGATCGATTTGCGCTTGCATCGTACGAAGATCGTTGACCACGAGCGTTGAATCGAGCTGGCGCATGGTCTGGCGAATTGCGGGCTCGATAGTCTCGGGAGGACGTGCCGCCCGCAGATAGATCATGAGCCCGGTCGGATGCTTTTGCTGCAGATAAGGCATGTAGACCGCGGGGCCGAGTTTGGTGCGCAGATCTGTGTGTTTGGTGTCGCCGACAACACCGACGATGGTTATGTCGAATTTGATATTGCTGCCCCCGCCCTCAGCAACCTGACGGCCGATGGCATTCTGCGGAGTCCCGAAGAAGCGCTTGGCGAAGGCGAGATTCACTACGGCAACCTTGGGCTGCCCCATGGTGTCAGCTGCGGTGAATTCGCGGCCGGCCAGAATTGGCTGCCCAATGGTTGCGAAGTAAGCCGGTGTGATGCGCGGCTCTTCGAAGTTCATCTTCTCGTCTTCCGCAGGCTTGTAGCCCTGGATCGAGTAGTTCGATGTTTCCGTGTCACCTACGAGTTCGGGGTCGTTGTTGCCGGCGACCGAGGTAACGCCGGGGATCTGGCTTAGCGCAGCGATTGAACTGTTGATGATTTCGACCGAGCGCGCTTCTCCATAGCCGGAGTCGCTTGGACTGAGCCCGAATTGAATCAGGTTGTCAGTGCGAAAGCCTACCTGCTCATGACGAAGATTGTTAAGCGTGCGGACAAACAGGCCAGCGCCGCCGAGCAGCAGAACGCTAAGGGCAATTTGCGCGCCGACGGCAAGTTTGCGGAAGCGCTGCGAATCTTTCGAAAGTGTGCCAGTGTTCTGACGCAGCGAGTTGGTAAGATCTGGGCGCAGGAAGTGAAATACCGGTGCAACACTAAAGAACAGCGTGGCGAGCACAGAAATTGCCAGCGTGAATAGAAGTACGCGCGTGTCGACGGAGGCGGAGTAGGGCTCTGCGCCGGGATCGGAGTTCGTGATGATGCGTACGAGCACACGAGCAACAACAGGAGCCAGGAAAAGACCGGCGACCGAGCCGAGAAGGCCGAGCAGGCCGCCTTCGATCATCAGTTGCGAAATGATTCGACCGCGGCGCGCACCAAGAGCGTAGCGCATCGACATTTCGCGGGCACGGTTCGCTGCTCGAAGCAGAAGAAGTGTTGCAACATTCACGGCGCAAAGCAGAACAAGCAGCCCGGCCATGCTCATCAGGATTGCAAGGGGCTTCTGAAGATTCAGACGATCAGGATTGAAGCCGCGTGAATCATCGATCACCTTCAGCCGCGAGGTATCGAGGAAGCTGTGCTTGAAGCGCTCCGAGTAGCTTTTATAAAGGGTCAGTTCATACGCGCGCAGAGAGTGCCACACCGGCGCAAGGCTCGCTTCCGCAGCTTGCCGTGTCACTCCAGGCTTGAGACGCGCCACCAGAGTCAGGAAGCTGGCTTTGTGGTTATTGAGATCGTCGAGTTGCTCGCGCCAGGGAATGGCGACAGCTACCATGCTGACGGGAATGAAGACGTTCGGTTTGTAACCACCGATTGCGGAATCGAAGTTTGCCGGCGCGACACCGAGGATGGTGAAAGTGTGTCCGTTGATGAGGATGGTTTGACCTACAACGTCTCGTGCCGAACCAAGGTGCGTTCGCCAGAAGTTGTAGCTAAGCACGGTGACGGGATTTGCGTTCTTTTGTGTGTCGTCCTGCTGCGTAAATAGACGACCGAGGGCAGGCTGAAGGCCGAGGACCTGGAAGTAGTTGCCACTGACAATTTCGGCCTCGTCGTTTTCAGCCTGGTTATGCCATGAAATGCCAACCGAGGTTTTGTCCGCCGCGAGGACGCCATCGAAGACCTGGTTTCGATCGCGCAATTCCTTATAGGCAGGGTAAGAAAAGTAGTTATCGGAGTCGCCGCCGAAGCTGCTCATCGAGCCGGAAAAGCCACCGGTCCATTCGAAGCGCACAAGGCCCTCGGGGTGCTGCACGGGGAGCATGCGAAGCAACACCTGATCGAACATGGTGAACACCGCAGCATTGGCGCCGATGCCGAGGGCGAGGGTGAGAATCACAGTGAGCGTGAAGCCCGGCGACTTGCGCAACTGGCGCATAGCGTAACGAAGATCCTGCGTCAACGAATTCATCTCGACCTCTCCTACTCGATTCGCAGTGCGCGCATGGGTTCAATGGTGGCTGCACGGCGCGCCGGAACAAAGACAGCGATGGCTGCGCAGATCGCGAGGACCAGCGTTGCTCCAGTTAATGAAAGCGGATCGTATGCGCCAACACCATAAAGCTGACTCGCCATTAGATGTCCCGCAAACAGCGCTGCGGGGATTCCGAGTGCGAAGCCAAGCACCACCTGAAAGAGCGCGCTACGGAACACCATGGAGACAACGCTGGTTCGCGTCGCACCGAGCGCCATGCGAATGCCAATCTCGCTGGTGCGGCGTGCAACGAAATACGACATCACGCCATAGAGGCCAACGGAGGCGATTACCAGCGCCAGAACTCCGAACAGGCTTGTGAGCTGCGCGATGAGCCGATCCTGGTTGAAGTTGCCGGCGACCTGCGCGTTGAGAGAGCGCAGATCCATGATGGTCAGGTTGGGGTCGACCTGGGCCATGGTGTGACGAATGAGTTCTTCCGCGTTCGGTTGAGAATTCCTGAAATTGATGACCATCGAATTGATCAGCATCGATTGCGTCTCGGTGCTGATAAGGGGTGCCTCTTTGTAGCCGGTGTATACCTGCGCGAGCGGCCGCAGGAAGACCGGGCGAACGGGTTCACGGGGATTGTTCATCTTGAAATCGCGGAACACGCCAACTATCTCAAAGGTGCCGGAGTACTGAGGGAAATCGATGCCGAAATGCTGCCCGACGGGATCCTGCTTGGGAAAGAAGCGCTTTACGAATGTCTCGTTCACGACGGCGACGAACGGGGCACTTGATGTGTCGCTAATTGAGAGATCGCGTCCCCGGAGAATGGGGACTCCCATGGATGCGAGAAAGCCAGGGCTGACGCGATCCCATGTAGATCCGCAGCGATCATTTGGGCCAGGCGCCGGGTGCCCCTGCTGAATTACGCACTCGCCCCAGTTGTCGCCCTCGAGCGGGCTGTAGAGGGCCAAGCCAAGACTGGTCACTCCGGGAACGGCCGTGAATCGCTCCTCTATCTGACGGTAGAGCCCTGGGGCACGCTCTGCCGTGTAACCCGCGCCGGCGGGGTCGAAGTGCATCACATAGCGATTGTTTGTGGCGATGCCGAAGTCCTGATGCTCGAGATTGCCGAGCGAACGGGTCAGCAGGATGGCTCCGGCGATCAACACCAGGGACATCGCTGCCTGAACAATCACGAGAGCCGTTTGCGGTAATGAGGCGCGGTCACGAGTAGAGCGATTGGAACCACGGAGCACCTCTGCCGGCTGCGCATGCGATGAAAGCCATGCAGGAGCAAGCCCAAACAGCACTCCGGTGATCAGGGAAACCAGAAATGCGAATGCCAGGACCAGTAAGGAAGGATTGGGGTCAATCGGCATGTTTCGGGCTTCAGGAAATGCAGCGCTGAGGACGAGGCGCGAGGCGCTGTACGCTACCGCGAGCCCCACGAGGCCGCCAATGCAACTAAGGACCACGCTCTCGGTGATGATCTGACGAATCACACGACTGCGGCCCGCTCCCATTGCTATGCGGATGGCAACATCCGCGCGGCGAGCTGTGCCCCGTGCCAATAGCAGGTTCGCAATGTTCGCGCAGGCGATGAGAAGAACAAAGGATGAGAGCACCATGAGCAGCTTCAATCCGAGGCCCGCTTCCTGCTGAAGATTCTGAATACCGCCTCCGGCAGGAACGATCACGACGAACTGCTTGGGTATGACCGTGGATCCGCCGTTGTCGGTGTAGACGGGACGCGTCGAAAGCCAACTGCGGAGAGCCTGCGAGAGCTTCGCCTGGAGAGCGCCGACGTTGGTACCAGGCCGCAAGCGTCCGATAGCGTAGAGCCAGTTGGTGTCCTGGTGAGTAAGGATGGAACTATTGCCCCGCGCATACGGTTCCATATTGACCGGCATCCAGAAATCTGCGGGAATGTCCGTTACGCGATCGCCAAAGAACCCTGGGGGAGCAATGCCAATCACCGTGAATGGCTTTGTTTGAATGGAAATGGCGGAGCCTACGATCCATGGATCACCAGCGAACTCAGACTGCCAAGTGCGATAGCTGAGGACCACAACCGGGGACGATGAGGGCGTATCATCTGACTCAGCGAATACTCGCCCCATATAGGGAGAAATGCCGAACATCGAGAAGAAATTCCCGGTGACAAATTCGCCGTGCAGCTCTTTTGAAAGCGTGTTACCGCGCCGGACGCTCCATTGCCCATTGCCGGCCTGGACGCCCGAGAGCTGCTCGAATTCCGGCGCCGACCTTTTCAGGTGCAGGAAAAGATCGTAGGAAAAGATGTCGAAGTCGCCTTTGTCACTGACGAATCCGCCATTGACGCAGCAGTTATCGGTATCGCCGATGCGGTACAACTGATTTGGATCTGCGACCGGGAGACGGCGCAAAAGAATTCCGTGCACCAATGTGAAGATCGCGGTGTTGGCCCCAATGCCGAGCGCAAGAGTGATTACCGCCGTCAGAGTGAACCCCGGCGCCTTACGCAACTGACGCAGCGCGTAGCGGAGATCCTGCAGCAGATTGGTCAGGGCCTGTTTCATTGCGACTCAGCTCCGAATCGGTTTGGGTCTTGATCTGTCTCTGTACTACTCGGTTCGCAACGCCTGCATAGGTTCAATGCTGGCCGCGCGGCGCGCAGGCGCGATGCCGGCCAGCAGCACCGTAACGATCAGCGCAACCGCAGCAAGTGAAAAACTGATTGGATCGAAAGGAGCAACGTTAAACAGCATCGAACGCAGCAAGCGAACTGCTGCAACAGAACCCGCTCCGCCGACGAGAAGACCAATGAGGATCACGCCGGCTGATCCTTGAAGAACAAGACGGAAGATACCCTTGCGCGAAGAGCCAAGAGCCATACGGACCGCAAACTCGCGGTTGCGCTCGATTACGGAGTAGGCCATTACGGCATAAAGTCCCATCATGGCGACGAGCACGCTGCAGATGGCGTAAACACCGAGCAATTCAGCGGGGATGCGGGAGATTTGGTATTGCTGGCTGGTCACGTCTTCCAGGGTGCGGATCTGCTCAACGGGGAGAAGAGGGTCGAGCGAGGTGACAGCCCGACGAAGTTGCGCGGCGAGACCACCGGCGGAAGTGCGTGCATGAACGGCGAGGATCGCGTATCCGTAACCCGACCGGGCTTGCAGTAACGGCAAAAAGACCAGGGGATCGTGATCGGTACTGTTCGGACTGTGATATGCGAACTCTGGTGCGATACCGATTATCTGCCGCGGAAGTTTGTCTACGACGATTGTGCCGCCGATTGCATCACCCTTTGGCCAGTAGCGCTGGGCCATCACGGTATTGACGATTGCGACCTTGGGGGAATTCTCGTTGTCGGCTGTGGTGAAATCGCGCCCCTGCTGTAGAGGGATACCAACTGTACGAAAGAAGTCGGATCCTTCGAAGTCCGTGACAACCTGCTTGTCTTCGCCCTTGGCGGGAACATGCCCAGGAATGCTGAAGTCCCGCGTGTTGCCGGAGCCCCAATCGCCCATGGGCAAGTGGGTCGTCACCGTGGCGGAGGCCACTCCCTGCGAGCTGCGCAAGCGATCGAGAAGGCTCGTGAGGAAGGTGCGGTAGCGGATGTCATCGTAACCGGAGCGCGAAAGATCGATGATGGCAGTGAGCGTATTGCTGCGATCGAATCCCACGGGCCGATTAAAAATATTCAACGCAGTACGCGTGAGCAGACCGCAGCAGACAAGAACAATGAAGCAGATGCCTAACTGAATGCCGAGGAGGGTGCGCTGCCCGTATCGCTTCTTGCTCGCACCAGCGACGGACGTGGCACCTTCGTGCAGTGCTTCTCGCTGGCTGATCCGTAGCGACTGGCGGATCGGATACATACCGCAAATCAGCGTTACAGCGATGGCAAGGATCGCCACGAACAGCGTGATGCGGTAATCGCTATGCAGATTGAACGCCAGCGAGAAACCGAGGTTTGGCAAGAGAGCGTAGACCGACCGGGAGATGCCGATGCTGGCTGCCCATCCCGCGAGGGCACCGGTGATTGCCAGCAAACCGGTTTCAACCAGCACCTGTCTTGCGATGCGTCCGGGACGCGCACCGAGAGCGGTGCGGATGGCGACTTCGCGACGCCGGCGAGCCGCATGCTGGCCAAGCAGCGAAGCAATGTTGATGCAGACCAACAGCATCAGGAGGCAGGAAGCGCCGAGGAGAACCGGCAACTGCTCGCCGACCACGCCGAAGAAGCCTCGCTGGAAATGTGACGAATCATCGAGGTTCAGATCCCAGCTGTTGTACTGATCGTTATGCTGGGCTGATGCGAACGAGCGAGCGAGCGCATGCAGTTCGGCTTCAGCGCTTTTATCGGTCACGCCGGGGCGCAGGCGTACGACAACCTGCAGACCCTCATTCACCAGCGGGTCTGGCAGCGCAACGGCCGAGAGATCACGACCCGCGGAGAGCGGCACCCAGGCCTGTTCCCCCAGGCCCCCATAGATTCCCGCAAAATCGCTGGGAGCTACGCCGACAATCGTGAAGGCATGTTTGTTGATGGAAACGACGCGACCGGCAACTGAGGGGTCAGCGTTGAACCGGTCGCGCCACAAGCCGTCAGAGAGGACAATCGCGTCCATCGAGCCATACGCGCGGTCGTTGGCGTTTGGCGGGAAGAACGTTCCAATCTCCGGCTTGACCCCGAGGAGTTGGAAGTAATTTGCCGAAACGATTCCACCCGGGATCGCCTGCGGCTGAGTGTTGGGGAGGGCCAGGTTGAGCGTTGTGAATTCGAATGCCGCCGCCTCGCTGAACGAGCGGGACTGCTGACGAACGAACTGCAGCTGGTCGTAGTGGACGGAATATCCATTGCTGCCCAGCACGGTGGCGGAGATGAAACGCAGTGATCTGGCATCCCTGACCTGAGGCCAGGGATTGAACAGGACTGCATTGGTCCACGTAGCAACCGTGGTCAATGCGCCGATGCCCAGCGCGAGCGTGAGCATCGCCGTCAGCGTAAAGCCAGGCGACATGCGCAGCTGGCGTACCGCGTAACGCAAGTCCTGGCCGAACACTTAAGCCTCCACTTCTGCAGTGAGCTTCTTCAGCTCGTCCTCAGAGACGACCTTGCCATCAAACAGGTGCACCTCGCGCTCGGCATGCTTGGCGAAACGCGGATCGTGCGTCACCATGCAGATGGTCGAGCCTTCGCGGTGCAGGTCGGCGAGCAGATGCATCACGGCTTCACCGTTCTTCGAGTCGAGGTTTCCAGTTGGCTCATCGGCCAGCAGGATCGAAGGCGAGCCGGCCAACGCACGAGCGACTGCAACACGCTGCTGCTGACCACCAGAGAGCTGTGCTGGATAGTGGCGCATGCGATGTGCCATGTTCACCCGCTCCAGAGCTTCCTTTACGCGCTTCTTGCGCTCCGCGGAGGGCATACCAGCACGATAGGTCAGAGGCAGCTCGACGTTCTCTTCGACTGTGAGGTCGCCGATGAGGTTAAAACTCTGGAAGATAAACCCGATCTCCTGGTTGCGGATGCGCGAGCGCTCCCCAAAGCTCAGGTTCTCGACGGGTTTATTGTTGAGCAGATAACGACCGCCGGTCGGCGTATCAAGCAGACCGAGGATGGACAGCAGCGTCGATTTGCCGCAGCCCGATGGGCCTGACATGGCCACGTACTCTCCACGCGATATGGTGAGGTGAATGCCGGAGAGCGCGTGGGTCTCCACTTCATCGGTGTAGAAGACCTTGGTGAGATCTTCAATTTCAATCAGCTTATCGTTTGCCATCCAATCCCCCTCGTGATTGAAGTGATCAGTGAACGGTGAGCATTGGTCCGAAAATGGCTTACATCAGACTCGTGCACCACGTTCCTTCGTTGTGTTTGCGTCGCAGCGCCTGCTATTCAAGGCGAATGCGATCGACGTTGTCCTGGCGCGACATGTCAGAAAGAATGACCGTGTCGCCTTCATTCAGTCCTTCGAGTACCTGGATCTCATTCACAGAAGCGCGGCCGACTTTCACTTGAACGCGTACTGCGCTCTTGTGATCCGGCGATTCCTTGAACAGGCTCAGAGTCGAGTTCTCATTGCCCAATGCCGGACGACCCACCTTGAGAACGTCGTGCAGCTTCTCCAGGTCGATCGTGCCGTCCACACTCAGGTTCGGTACTGCACCCGCCGGAAGAGGTCCATCCAGTTGTACGTCAACGGTACGCGTTCCGTTCACGACTGATGGATCAATTCGAGTTACATGGCCCGGAATTACTCCGTTATGAGTGTCGACCGATGCCGGAAGGCCAACTGAGATGTCGCGAGCCTGGGTTTCTGCGATCTGGAGGGCAGCCTTGAGTTTGTCCTGCTGAATGACTTCAGCAACCGAGGTTCCGGCGAGAACGTGCTGGCCAACCTGAACCGGGGTTGCCAAGGGCGCCACGACGCCGGCTATTCCAGCTTTAACTTGCAATGCGCCAGCCTGCTTCTGATACAGAGCCAGCAACGCCTTTGCCTGGTCAATCTTTGTTTGAGCTGATGAGAGCTGAACCTCAATGTTCTTTTCGTTGAGCTCGATGTTTTGCAGGCTCAGTTTATGCTGTGCCGCCAGCTGATCTGCTGTACTCCTTGACTTCTCATAGGCGACACCCGATAGCACTCCGAGCTTATTCAGCTGTTGGTCGATCTTGGCCTGTCGGTCATCAGTGCTGGCGTCAGTGGCAACTTGTGCGGCCGCGATCTTTTTCTCCATCAGGGCGCCGTTTAGCGTTGCCTGCTTGTCCTTGTAGTCGGCTTCCGCCGCCTTCACCTGCAGTTGAGCATCCTGCAACTTCTGCTCGACCTCAGGCGCCACCATATCCATGAGGATCGTGTCCGGCTTGACAATGGTGCCTGGCAGCACGCGAATGCGAACCACGGTCGCGTCAGTCAGGGCCGGGATCAGCTCAATCGAATCTTCTCGCGGAACCAAAAGGCCAGTCGACCCGCGCACCTGGCGGATCATGTCTCCGCGTTTCACAGTGTCTGGCCAAACGGTTGAAGCATCGACGACGGGAGCCGCCGGCTTGAGCCGGGAAACCAGAACCACCGCGACCGTAAGAACCACCACCCCAATGCCGGCCCACATGATAAGGCGGCGCTGCTTTTGCTTTTTAATATCTGGGCGTGCGATATCCATCACTCCCGATTAAGAGCACTTGCCGTGCCAAAGACGGGCCGTCTCCAGACGCAGGAAATAAACGAGTTATCTAGCGTAAGAGCTTGATGGATTAGAAGTTTAAGTGACCGGTCGCGGGCCCGATTGTTCGATATCGGACAGTTTTGAGGCGGCTCTCTGAAGAGCCGAACCGGCCTGGAATCACGGTAGTTCGACAGCCAGGGCAACGGCGCTTCCGCCGCCGAGGCATAGCGCAGCTATCCCGCGTTTGGCGCCGCGATCAACCATTGCATAAACCAGCTTTACGAGTACCGCCGCTCCGCTTGCTCCGATTGGATGACCGAGCGCGACCGCTCCGCCGTGGACATTCACCTTGGCCTGATCGAGTCCGAGATCGCGAATGACCGCGAGGGCCTGCACGCTGAAAGCTTCGTTCAATTCGAAGAGGTCCACCGAGTCCAGGCTCCACCCTGCCTTCGCCACCACTTTTTGGACAGCATCGATGGGTGCGAGCGAAAACCACTCCGGCGCACGGCTGGCTCCGGCCTGGGCACGAACGATGACCATGGGTTGGCGACTAAGTTCCCTCGCCTTCTCGGCACTGGTGACAACGAGGGCTGCGGCCCCGTCGCTCACTCCCGGAGCGTTGCCAGCGGTGACAGTGCCACCCTCCTTGAAAGCGGGCTTGAGTTTTGCCAGAACCTGGACGGTTGTATCCGGGCGGATCGCCTCGTCGGTATCGAATGCGCGGGGGGCTTCGCCTTTTCTGGATGGCGGAATTTCGATGGGCAATATCTGTGAGCGGAAGCGGCCCTCGGCGGTGGCCGCAGCTGCGCGTCGATGCGACTCGGCCGCAAAGGCGTCCTGTTCTTCGCGAGTGATGTTGTATTTTTCCGCGACCATTTCAGCTGCTGCGCCCATATGGAACTGGTTGTAGACGTCCCACAGGCCGTCATTGATCATGACGTCGATCAGGTTGCCGTTACCCATGCGATAGCCGGAGCGGGCCTGCTGCAGGAGGTAGGGTGCATTGGTCATGGACTCCATGCCACCGGCTACAACGATTTCGGAGTCGCCCGTCTGGATGGCCTGAGCCGCAAGAGAAACGGCGCGGAGTCCGGAACCGCAGACCTGGTTCACCGTGAGCGCGCCGACCTCGGGAGGAAGCCCGCCGCGAATGACCGCCTGTCGCGCGGGACTCTGGCCGAGGCCCGCCTGAAGAACGCAGCCCATGATGCATTCACCGACGCTGGCTGGTTCAACGCCGGCCCGCTTCACCGCTTCGCGGACAACGAGCGCACCCAGTTGCGGAGACGTATAGGACTGGAGTGATCCCTGGAATTTACCGATAGGCGTGCGAACCGCCGAGACAATCACTACGTCCCGCATTTCAAGCCCCCTAAACCACATGTGCACCGCTCCAATGATACGTCTTCAGGCGCGAGGACGTTGACGCCTTGCGGCGGGCCACTGCTCGCTGCAGTTTCCGATGACTGGTTAGATGTTAGGGAAGATCTAGTCGGCTGCGCCCATTGAAAGAATCTCGAATAACGCCGACGATTTGCGACTCGAGAAGTCCATCTGGTCGGGACGGAGAGGTTTGCTGAAAAGGAATCCCTGAACATCATCGCAGCCGTGTGCGCGAAGCATCCGCAATTGACTTTCGTTCTCCACGCCCTCGGCGGTGACTTTCAGGTTGAGGCACTTCGCCATCTGAATGATGGCCGCAGTGATTGCCTCATCGTTGGGATTGTGCTGGAGATCACTGATGAAGCTGCGGTCGATCTTCAGTTTGCTCACGGGAAGTTGCTTGAGATAGCTGAGGCTCGAGAAGCCGGTACCGAAGTCATCGATGGCCAGTTTTACTCCCAGAGTTTTCAGACGACCGAGCACCTCGTACCGCATATCCTCCGTGGCGAGGAGGAGGCTCTCCGTGATCTCGAGTTCGAGGAACTCAGGATCAAGTCCCGACTGGTCAAGCACATCTTTCACAAGATCGCAGAACCCTGCCTGACGGAACTGGACCGCGGATACGTTGACCGCAACTGGAATGTGGTTGCCACGATCATGCCACGAACGCGCATGCAAGCATGCTGTTCTCAGGACCCACTCTCCGATGGGCACGATCATCCCGTTCGTTTCCGCGACGTGAATGAACTTATCCGGCGATATCAGGCCGAGATCGGGGTGCTTCCAACGAATCAAAGCCTCCCAGCAGGAAACTTTGCCGGTGCGGAGATCAAACTCGGGTTGGAACACGAGGAAGAACTCGTTGCGTTCAAGCGCCGGACGCATGCTTGTGCCGAGTTGCAGGCGCTCGATCGCCTGCGTTGTCATCTCTTCCGAGAAGAAGCTGAAGGTGTTTCTTCCTCGGCCCTTGGAGGCGTACATTGCCGCGTCGGCATTCTTGATCAGGGTCTCCGCATCTTCTCCGTGATCAGGGAAGATGCTGATTCCGATGCTGGACGTGACGGTGAGCGAATGACCATGAAGGTTGAATGGTGGATTCAGGTCGCGCGCTACGCGCTCTGCAAGAACCGCCACGTCGGAGTAAGTGTTGATCGGGCCCAATGCAATGAGGAATTCATCTCCACCGAGCCGAGCGATCATATCCCCTTCACTTGCACAGAGCCGCAGCCTCTGAGCGATCTGTTGCAACAGTTCGTCGCCAACGGAGTGGCCCAGACAATCGTTCACAATCTTGAAGCTGTCGATGTCGAGGTAGAGCAGACCGATTCGTTCGCGATTTTGCTTGGCTATTCCAAGGGTTTGCGTGAGGCGGTCTTTTGCGAGCGTACGATTGGGAAGGCCTGTCAGAGAATCGAAATAGGCGAGCGTCTGGACCTGTTCCTCTGCGCGTTTTCGTTCGGTGATGTCGACGAGTGATCCTTCGAATGCCTGGCCACCATCCTGACCTTCTCCGGTTGCTCTAATGCTGCACAACGCCCAGCCTTCGGTGCCGTCCGGTCTTACAAATTTCCCCTCTCTTGCGGTCGCAAAGGAATCTCCAGAAGAGTTGGAGTGAATCTCGCGGATTATTTTTCCAGCGCGCTCACGGTTCTCGAGGAGCTGTTGCCGGCTTTTGAAGCCGAGAACGCGCGCGCACGCATCGTTGCAGTCGAGAATCTCGCTGTCCCTGGAAGCCACGTAGATGCCTGCGAGATTGCGCTCGAAGATGTTCCGGTACTTCTCCTCAAGAGCCATTTCATTTTTGAGTTTTCTAGTGATGACCTCGGTCTGCTGTCGTATGCGCCGACGAAGGATGAATGCCCATGCGATACCGGTCATCATCGCGAAGATCAGGGCAGAGACGATATATGCTGCTCTCTGCGTGGTAAGCCAGGGTGGGACGGAGAGGATCTGAATGTCGGCTGGCGTGCGAAGCACGACCTCGAATTCGAGGGGATTCCCGTTTTCATCGGCTCTGACAGAGCAGACACCTATCAGCGCGATGCGACTCCCAGGATCGATGTTGATGAGTTGAGAGGGCTGACGTGCAAAAGCCGCCTCGAAGGTGACGTGATCTCTCGATTCGAAGACGAAGACGCGCCGGCTCAGATGTTCGCGGGAATACTTCAGAGTCCCTTCAATTTTGACGAGTTGTGCGTCGTAGGCGCCTTTCAGAGCAGCTCTGCCGTCGACGGTGTAGGTGACAGGGACGAAATGTTTACCGGTGGGGCGAATGCGAGCGGACTTGAGCACCGGGCTGAAACTTCCGGCTGCAGGAAAACCGATGACTTCTACCTGATCGCCTTCCACCATCGGAGTTCCATCCTGGCTTTCGGCATAGAGTCCCGCGGTTCCGTCGGTCAGGTAGATGCCTTGTTTCGGAAAGATCGCTGTTACGGTTCCACGCACCTTGATTTCCCGATCATCGGTCAGGTCTGCGGAGAACCTGTGAATGTCTCCGATCGCTGTTGCCGGTAAAACAAAGAGATCTTTCGGAGCGGGCTCAAGAACCTCCAGATTCTTGAGGGAAGGCATCATCAAGTGAAACGAGACGAACTGATTACGGCTATTGAATGCAGCGCCGCAGACGCCGTTGAATCGCACTTTTGCATCGACGAGGTCCATGGGAAATGGGCCGTGATAGTCCGGAACCCGCACTTTGAAGGCGCCGGTCGGAGTCGCGACGTCGATGACAAGGACGCTGCCTTCGGCCTGTTGAACGAAGGAGCGGACCACGCCGTCGACCTGCACCCACTGGCTGTCCCAAGAACCTGTGGCAGCATCGCCGTAGGTCAAGTGAACAGGTTTGGGTGGCGCTGATTTTCCAACGACGGTCCAACGCGGATTCGCGATATAGGGGCTAAATCCAGAGCCTGCCAAGCCGTGCAGATCTATGACATCCCCGGGAGATGGAGGGGGTACTTTGAGACCACGAAGGTCGACCCAAATACCCGCCGTGTCGTCCTGCACAAAGAGATTGGGCGCAACGGTGTCGTAGTAAGTGGCAACCGCGCGAATGTGTACCGGGATGCCGACCGGGGAGAGCTGTTTAAGGTGCCGAATAGCACGAACGTTGGTCAGTTCAGTCGTCGGTTGACCGAAAGCCCGGGAGGGACCCACAGCTAGCACAACGGCAGAAAGCACAACGGCTACGGACGCGCGAAAGGCTACACCGGGCGAGCAATGGCTCCCCGACCCCGTGCCGCGAACTGCCTGGTTCCGCATCGTTGCTCCCCGAAAACCGATCGCCCCCTTACACTTATCGGCAAATCGGGGCGGCGAAACAGGTTAGAGACTCTGAAAGTGAAGCTAGGCTAGCACACCACAACTCGTTGGTAACCTCCTCTTCTTGGTAAGGTTAGTTACGTTGGGGTTACCCGGCGGAGCAGTTTTCTCTTGTGTTACGAACAGGGTGCGCAGGACGAACGGGGCTCCCGGAACGAGGTCAACGTTCTCATGGGGTGGAGAGGGGCAGACCGCGCGGTGACATCGAAAGAAACACCTCTGATCGGAGCTCAGTCGCTCTCGGCCGCAGTCGCTCTTCTGTGTTTCGCTGTGTTACTCGGCGGCTGCCGCTCCGCGCATCGCGTCACTCTGACGCTCTCCGTGGCAGCCAGCCTTCAAGATTCGATTACGGAGATCGAGGCAGCATACCAGCGCGACCACTCGATCGAATTCCGTAACAACTTCGGAGCTTCGGGCACTCTCGCCCGCGAAATCGAGCAGGGCGCGCCGGTTGACGCCTTCATCTCCGCAGGCTCCAAACCAATGAACCAGCTCGAGTCGGAAGGCACGCTGATGGCAGGCTCACGGGGGGATTTGCTGCGCAATTCTCTCGTTCTGATCGCGCCGAGCGGATCGAGCTTGCATGGATTCCAAGGCCTGGCCGGCGAAGGAGTGCGGCTGATCGCGCTCGGGGATCCGGCAAGCGTGCCCGCCGGTGAGTACGGGAAGCAGGCGCTTGAGGCTCTTCATCTCTATGACAAGTTGAGTTCGAAGCTGGTGTTGGGCAAGGACGTTCGTCAGGTGCTCACTTACGTGGAAACGGGGAACGTAGACGCAGGCCTGGTCTATGCGACGGACGCAAAGATTTCTAATCGCGTCAAGGTAATAGCCACTGCACCCGAGAACTCACACGAGCATATCGTCTACCCCGCCGCGGCAATCAAGCGATCGCATAACGAAGCAGCGGTCCGAGACTTCATTGCATTTCTGCGATCGCCGGCTGCGAAGGCGATCTTCGAACGGCACGGATTTAGAATGGCCTAACTGTGCCGTTCGCGTTCGACCCATCTCCGCTCATCATCTCCCTTGCGACTACGTGCACTGCCACAATCGCTACCTTCCTTCTGGGATTGTTCGCGGCGCGAGCGATGTATGAGCTGCGTGGACCGCTACGAGCCTGGATTGACGGTGTGCTGACCTTACCGCTGGTGTTGCCTCCCACGGTAGTGGGTTTCTTTCTTCTCCTGACTTTCGGCCGCAGGAGTTTTACGGGGCAGGTGCTCGAAAAGATTGGCGTGACCATCGTATTCTCCTGGCCGGCAACCGTGATCGCGGCAACCGTTGTTGCGTTTCCGCTCATGTACCGAACATCTCTAGGTGCGCTTGAGCAAGTCAATCCCACGCTGTTGCAGGCGGCGCGAACCCTGGGAGCATCCGAGTGGGTGGTATTCCGCCGGGTGCAATTGCCGCTGGCCGGTCCAGGCGTTCTGGCAGGAACCGTGCTGGCTTTCGCGCGCGCTATGGGAGAGTTCGGCGCAACCTTGATGCTGGCAGGGAACATACCGGGACGCACGCAGACGATGCCCATCGCGATCTTTTCCGCGGCGGAGGCTGGCGATATGCGCGGGGCGATGTTGTGGGTCGCACTGATCGTTGTGTTGTCGCTAGCAATCATCCGCCTGCTGCATTATGAGCGGAAGTTGAAGCCGACGTTCCCGACAGATCCAGTCGGGTCGGTCTCTGCTCAGGAGGTCCTTGATCTCCCTTCACGACCAGAGAACGATCCGCAGGAGACTTTCGGGCTTGAGGTACGCGCCGAGCGGCAGTTGGAGAAGTTCAATCTGAACGTCTCATTGAGAACTTCACAAGGAGCTATCGGTCTTCTCGGACCATCCGGCGCCGGTAAATCCATGACCCTCAGAATGGTCGCCGGCTTAACGAAGCCTGACCGGGGTCGCATCGTGCTAAACAATCGCGTTCTGTTCGACAGCGAGACAAATCAGCACATCCGTCCGGCGCAAAGGAGGATCGGCGTCGTCTTTCAGGACTATGCCCTCTTCCCTCATCTGAACGTCGCAGAAAATGTCGGCTTTGGCTTGCGCGAGCTTTCTAACGCTGAGCGAAAGGCTCGCGTCGACAAGCATCTCGCGTCCATGCAGATTTCGGAGTTGTCCAATCGCTACCCGCGGGAGATCTCTGGAGGCCAACGGCAGCGTGTGGCAATCGCGCGATGCATGGCTACAAATCCGGACGCGCTACTTCTGGATGAGCCTTTTGCCGCCCTCGATCCACACCTGAGAAGGCAAACCGAGGAGCAGCTTCGGCGTGCTCTCGCCGATTTCAAAGGGCCCGTCGTGTTCGTAACGCATGATATGGAAGAGGCGTTTCGTTTCTGCACAGATGTGCTCGTATTAGATCGAGGGAGCGTCATAGCAAGCGGACCCAAACACCAGCTCTTCGAGAATCCCGGAACGGTAGCAGCAGCACGACTGACCGGCTGTAAAAATGTCGTTGCTGCCGTCGCAATCCGGTCAGATCGCATCTCCGTTCCGGCATGGAGCTGCGAACTGGCCAGTGAGCAGAAGGTTGACGGCAGCCTGACGCATGTCGGATATCGATCACACCAGATCCGGTTCGTAGAGGACAAAGGCGGAGCAAATGTGTTTCCTTGCTGGCTGGCAAGCGCAAACGAAGCGCCACATGAGATGACACTCTACCTCCGACTGCACGCTCCACCCAGATCTGGTGAGCCGGCCCACCTTCAAGCTGATGTCTCAAAGGATCTCTGGCGGATCCTCAACTCGAAACCGCAACCATGGAGCATTTCGCTCGATCCTTCACGATTGTTGCTTCTTCGGTGAACGGACTGAAGCCGAAACCGACTTCGGGGCCCAATCATCAGGTGCATCAGGTGCTATGGTGAATGGAAAGCCGAAGCAATCGGCGCGTTTCGGAGCCCTTTCCTGAGCCTGATGCGGTCAGTATCGTGGAACTACCTCGGGTACTTCGTTGAGTGTGGTGCCGGGTTGCTCCTGACCGCGTATGTAGTTCGCAGAATCCCAGTACACGACTTTGGGATATATCTGCTGGCACAGGCAATCGCCGCATTTCTGTACCTGCTGGAATTTGGCATGGGAAGCATGCTCGTGTCTCTGTACGTGTCTACATTCGCGCGCAAGGGAATCGCGGAAACAGGCAGGCTCACGAGCACCGTATTCATGGCACTGCTTGCCTCAGGTTCAGTCGGCGCTCTTGTTCTCTCGCTTGCAGCGATGTGCATGCCGGAACTTCTTCGCTTGCCCCCAGAGGATGCTGCTCTCGCCGGACGAGTTCTCATCCTGATGTCAATGGCGGTTGCACTGGCCCTGCCTCAAACAGCATTAGAACTATTGTGCCAGGCATTTCATCGTTTCGATCGCATCAATCAAGTGCAGATTGTCGTGGTCATGTTGCGTGTCGGACTCTCGGTGGCCGTTCTGATGGCCGGCAAGGGGATCGTGGCATTTGCGACGGTCCAGGTAGCTGTTTGGGCAGTTCGCCTCGTCGGATTGTGGATTGCGGCTTCGGCGTCGATCAGCGGCTTGTCGCTGCGGCTTCAGTTTGACCGTGGGCTTTTATTGGAAGCACTGCATATGAGCAAGTGGGCATTCGGAGATGACATCTCGCATCGAATCGCCTTGAATACCGAGCCAGTAGTTCTCGCCGCCTTTGCATCGTTCGAGCAGGTGGCGCTGTTCGGTGTCGGCAGCAGGCTACCGGCACACCTGTATCACTCGGCAGCGCGGGGGCTGTCTGTATTGATTCCCACCCTGTCTCAGCATCATGCGGAGGGCGATAAAGCGAGGCTGCGCGTTACGTTCAGCTCTGCATATCGCATATGCATGACCGGGCTTGCGCCCACGGCAATATTTGGAGCGATATGCGCGCCGGCTCTGGTACGGGTATGGGCCGGGCCCGCATACGCGAATGCAGCACCGGTACTGGCATACCTTCTGATGTCAGCCCTCTCGATGGTTATGATGCTGCCGAGCGATATGGTGCTTTATTCGCATGCTCATATCAAACAGGCTGCGGGATTTAGTGTTCTGCAGACCTTCGGCAAAGTTGCCGTGGCGTCGGCGCTCGCCGGCAAATTCGGCGCAGTAGGCGTCGCCGCGGGTGTGACGCTCTGGCATTGGTGCGTCAGCCTTTTCTTCTATTTCCCCGCGGCGTGCCGAATAGCTGAAACAGGCCCGATCGAGTTGTGGCGCGCCGCGCTTTCGGAGAATCGAACCGCCAATGTAATCCAGGGAGCAGTATTTCTCTTTTTCGTAGTCGCTCTTGCGGTGGGCATGAGGGTCTTGGGATCGACGCAGATGTTTGTTGTCTTCGCGCTCATTTCTCTGCTGTACGCGGCAATCTGGTTTTACTACACTGCTCTGCCAATGTGGAGGCGCTCGCGGAACGAATCTCCCGCCGCTTCGTGAGTGACCGATTCATGCAATCTGAAATGTCCATCAGTGTCGTCATCACAACATACAAACGGGCTACGAGCCTGCGCGCCACCCTGGAATCGCTCGCGCTGGACCTGCGGGCGTCGGAGCAGGCATCGGTGCAAATCATCGTGGTGTGCGATGGAGAGGATGAGGGCACTCGGACGTTGGCGCAAAGCTTTTCGGCAGCCACTTTGCAGATCCATTGGGTCTTTCACAAGGAGAATCTCGGCTTACCGTCCGCACGGAATACGGGTGCGGAGAGAGCCAGTGGCGATCTGGTTCTCTTTCTCGATGACGATGTCGAGGCAGCTCCTGGTCTGCTGCGCGACCACATCGCTACGCATACTACTGCGGAACAGGCGGAGCCGGGATATAAATACGTTGTATGCGGCAGGATTGTCGAAGCTCCGTATGCCAGGCAGACCAGCCGCGCCGGCGCATTCCTTGAACAATCGTGGATGCAGACACTGGCCAGATACGAGCAAGGCCTCCAAGCCGGCGAGACTGACCCAAACCTGGCAGACGCCCTTGAGCTCTCGTGCTTCGGACTGAACTGCTCTATGCGGCGCAGCCTCTTTGTCGAAAGCGGCGGATTCAATCCCCTGCTCCGCTGGATGGATGAGGAACTGGAGTATGGGGTCCGACTCTATATGCATGGGGTACGTTTCCTCAGCTCCCCCGCAACGGTGCTTCATCGCAATACCAAAGAGATGGTTACCTATTTCGGCAGCTGCTGGGGACTCGGCGGAAAATGCGATACGCTGCGCGCGATTCAACTTCGACAACAGAACGCGCAGACGAGCGCTCTCCTGAAGCTGGATAGAGGGCCAGTTATGGAAAGACTTGCAAATCTGGCCTTCTGGTACGGACATCGCGAGGTGCAACCGCTTTCGAATGCACTTCGGTGGCTCACGGAACGCACCGGTTCGCGGTTCGCATTTCGGCTCTGGCACGATATGGAGCGGCTTTCCCGATATTGGGCCGCCGTGCAGGATTCGGGGATTGAACGCAAGGACCTCCGCGAGGTTGCCGGAGAGCCCATACGTGCCCTGATGCTGCACACCATTTCTGAACCACAGACGGATGAGGAAGCTTTGTACTATTTGTCTCCCAGGAAGTTTCTCCGGCTGCTTGAGGAGCTGCGCTTGGCTGACTATGAGTGTATCGATCCGAGAAAGCTTGAATACGATGATGCGAAGTGGGGTGCGCGCGAGTTCGTGCTCACCTTTGATGACGGCTACGAAGATTTTTACTCAGAAGTGTTTCCGAAGATGGCCGAATATCAACTGAAGCCACTGGTCTTCCTGGTTGCTGACCGAATCGGCGCGAGCAATCAATGGGATCAAGCACGAGGACTGCGCAGGAAGAAGCTATTGAACTTCGACCAGATCCGAGAGTTGCAGCGATATGGTGTTCGCTTTGGATCACATACGCTTACTCATCCGTCTTTGCCGAACCTCAGCGCAAAAGAGCTTCGTCGCGAGGTCGCGGACTCCAAACATCGGCTTGAGGATTTGCTGGGCCAGGAGATGACTGCCTTTGCCTACCCGTATGGCGATACGAATCGTCGCGTCCGAGCGGCGGTGATAGAAGCGGGCTACAAGGTAGCGTTTACCACGACCGAAGGGTTGAATACCTGGCAGGATCCGTTCGCTCTCCGCAGAATCGATATCAATCACCGCATCCCGTCCTGGAGTTACCGGTGGCGATTTAAGACAGGAGTTTCTCCTCGCGCCAGCTTGAAACGAGAACTAATGCCGCTTTTTAACGTTATCCCACGTGAACTTCGCAGTCCTCTGGAAAAGGCGTGGAGAGGCCGTCGCCCGTGACACGTTCAAGCGCTCCCCAGACCTCGTCGCAGGCGCCTGCCTGCGCGAATGAAGAAATACAGGAAGGGATGCCGATACCGCATCGTCTGATTGCGCCACGAGCGCCAGATTTCCTCGGCTGTAATTCGCTGAGAAGTGAAATAGGACTTGGCCCAATCGAAGTAGACACGCCTGCCCCGAGCCGCGGCTCCGGTGCGTTCGCCGGTCGCCCAGATCGAGTCAGCGTGGATGCGATATCGATCCCAGCAGCGGTTGGAAACATAAACGGGAGCCGCGAGGTAAAGTTTGGTGAGAAGAGCAATGTCCTCGTAGTGCGATTGGACGCGATCGAATGACTCTTCAAAACCCCCAAGGGATACCAGTAGATCTTTGCGGATCAGCAGGTCAGAGGGGCACGGAGCCCCATGCGGGCCAAATGGGTAACTGAGATTCAAAAGGTCAGGAGGGTGATACAGCCGGTCGCCGGGAGCAAGCGGAGGCGTATGGTCCTTCATTTGCTCTCGGTCGCTGCTCCAACTGTGCCAGTACTCGCTGCGTCCATAGATGAGGCCGGCTTCGGGATACTTCCGCGCGATTGAGACTTGCTCGCTGAGTTTGGTGGGCTGCCAGACGTCATCCGCATCGACGATTGCGACATATTCTCCGCTTGCGCTCGCTAGAGCGAGATTTCGAGATCTGCAGAGTCCGCGGTTGATTCCGCCCTCATGTTCGAGAACATGGATATGTGCGGGGTTTGCAATGGAAGCTTCGCGGAGGATCTCTGCCGTACGGTCACGGGAACCGTCATTGACAATCCAATATTCCCAATTCGGATAGTCCTGCGCAGCAACGGCGGCGACCGTTTCAGCCAGGAAGCGTTCCCCGTTGTAAACAGCGGTGATCACGGAGACCAGGGGCTGATCAGGCATTCGGCAAGCCTTGTTCCACCTGACGTTTCATCGCTCGCACCGTGATGGTGAGCGGGTAGTCCGGGTCGTTGTACGCAAGCTCTTCCGGGGTCAGTTCAGCGGACACAAGGCCGTGGAGAAACGCTGTTGCCGAGAGCACGTTGCCGAAGCTCTCGACAGAGACGCTCTCCGCACCGAACGCATCGCCGAAGAGGCGCTGGGCTGAAGAGCGCGTGAAGCGCCAGAACTCGCCGCCTTCGGCCATCATGGATGGAGGCGCGATCTGACTGATTCCTGCCAGGGTGACAAGCGCGACTCCGCCGGGCGCGAGTATCCGGAAGATGGTCTTTACAGCAGAGTGCACGTCGTAGATGCACATGAGCACCTGTGTGCAGATGATACAGTCGTAGGAGTTGGAAGGGATCGCCGGAGCATCTGTCAGGTCAGCCATAATCGTGACGCCAGATCGAGGAATCACATCAAGGACGTCACGTTTTGTGATCCGATCCGCACCGAATTTATCCATGTACTGGCTCTCACCGATCTCCAGACAACGATCTCGGATGTCCTGAGCATGCTGAGACAGGAATCGCTCGATGTAGACGCGATCGACACACTCTCCGCGAAACCAGCCAAATGCATGGCGGTATGGAGTAAGCCGGCGAAGTCGCGAGAAATCTGTGAGCCTGTCGAGAGGTAGCATGGACCGTCGGACCTTGAGTTTCTGGATCGATAACCAGTGTCTGAGCCGACGCGGTAGAAATTGCTTTAGAAAGGAATTCACTGAGCAGGTATCAGAATTCTGGCATAGCAGACATGCAAAAACAAGCAGGCTGCACATTTAAGCGGGAAAGCATAAGCCATAAGCGGCGCACAGGGCAATGAGCGTTTCAGTTTCAATCGTAATTCCCACTGCGAACCGCCGCGACTCTGTATTACAGACCGTTGGAACGGCTCTCAAGCAGAATTTTCCGGCCTCGAACTTCGAAATCATTGTTGTCCTTGATGGGCCCGATCAAGCGACATTCAAAGCGTTGCGGAATCTGGATGCCAGTCCACGCCTTCGATTGGTAGAGTTGCTGACAAACCGTGGTCCTTCGGCAGCTCGGAACGCCGGCTGGCGCGAGGCCAAGAGTGAATTGGTATTGTTCCTTGACGACGATATGATCTGCTCTCCCAGGTTGGTGAGCGAACATGTTCGCGCGCACGCGGAGCTTAAGGGCAAGCGCGAAAGTGTGGGGCTTGGGGCAATTTACGTTGCTCCAAATCAACCTCCAAGTCTGGCAGCTGAGTCATTCATCCGAGGACTTGGATCTGTCTACCTGCGACATCGCGATCATCCTGCCGAGCCCTGGCCAGAAAATGTTTGGAGCTTCGCAAACACATCCGTTTCACGCAAAGTGCTCGAGAGTGTCGGCGGTTTTGACGAACGGTTGCGTAAGCGGGAAGACGGTGAGTTGGGCGTGCGATTGCTTCATGCCGGCGTACATCAGGAATTCCTGCCAGGGGCAGTGGCCTTCCAGGTCGCGACGAAAACGGCAGATCAGCTCATTCGCGATGCCGAGGTGTCGGCAGAATGTGACCTGCTCTTTCTCGAAACTCACCCGCAACGGACTCCGCACGAGTTCATCACTGATTTGGGGAAGGAGGGCGAATGGAAGCGCCGGACGCGACGATTGCTCGCTGGAAATCTTGGAATCATTGACGGTCTCCTGTCCCCCTTATGCTCAATAGGCGAGTGGCGAGGTGCTCCCCGCCCTTTTCGAAGTCTTGCCGTCCGGATACTGCTATTTCGCTGCGGTCTGCACTGGTATAACAGGTGGAACAAGCTTTCCGGCATTGAGATTCTCAACTCGAGGATTGGCCCGCGCTTGTGAGAGTTCTGACCTTTGTCCAGGCATGAGTAGTCAATCAGGACTCAAATACTCGCGAAGAGTCGCAACCAGGATGTGCAAAATCAAAAGATTGTGACCCCATTTCCATCGCGTGCGATCGGACAGCCTCTATCTGCCGCTGAGTTTTCGATCCGCAGATAGCTCCGCGCATCCTCAAAGGATCGGAGAGTCCTTAACGTTCTGGACCTCGCGTTGTAAATGAAAAGATCATCCGCGTAGGAATAGCGTTCCTCCGGCGCTCCGTAGTAGGTCGTGGTCACTGCGGATCTCTCGAAATGTAAATCAGGGGACACCACGTCACTTCTGAGGGAGGCATCGCCAAACGCAATCCGAACTGCCCCTGTAGCGTCGCCGTCCGTCTCGAAAACAAATCCAGGCCCTGAGTATCTGCAAAAGCCATCGAGCAACAACACGCTTCCAGAGGGCAAGGAGGGAACGTCCCTGGCTAGAGACTGAAGAATCTGGCGCTGTTTCGAAGCAGCATCAACCCAGTAGTGAGCAATTCCATCTACGACGAGGCAGTTTGCCGTGAAGATAAAGCCTATAAGAACACCGAAAGTTCGCAGACGCCACGAAGGCCATTTGAAGCAAGAAGAAATCAAACCCGCAAATGCAACCAGAATGCATGCTGCGCCGGGTGCGGAAGCCATCGCAACGCGGTTATCCAGTCCGGCTGTTGTGAACTCCAAAGTCTCTCGAGCATTCGGAAAGAACAGAACAAAGCCCAAACCAAAAATCAGAATTCCAAGCACCATTAGCGAGAGACACTTTCTTCGGCTTGGTAAATCCCCTGGATCCATGGAATACCCGAGGTATATGGGAACTGCTACTCCGACAAGGACCGAAACGACCAAACCACACCATGTCAAAGCCGATCCTCGGTGAAGAGCGATTAGAAGGCTGGGCATTTTCGCTCCAAAGCTCCAGAAATTAAACCGGAAGGCCTCTTGGATGGCGTTTGTGGTGTGCAAGCCGAGATTGGACCAGAAATGATGGTGCCGTGAAATCCTTGATTGCCTGAAAATTTTCCACGCCCCGACCGCCGCAAAGGGAAGCAGGACCGTCGCGATATATCCCAGTGATTTAAGTGTGGATTGGTTCCTTCGGACCTTCGCAAAGGCACGGAAGGCAATCCAACCCATCAAAACAACAATCCAGCCTAGGGTTATTTCATAGCTGAGAACACTGAGCACGAGGAAAGCGATGCCAAAAACAAGATTTCTCTTGGGATGATTTGCTTCGAATGAACGAAAGACAAGCCACGTGCCGAGAAACAAGAAGATGACACTGAAATTGACTATCTGCCCAGTGAACCAGAACCGATCGCTTGAGTAGTGGGGAACGACCCCGAAAACCAGCGCGATGCAAAAGGCAGGCCACCGTTCCTTCAGAAATTCCCGAAATACGAGGTATAGGAACACAACTGCCAGGCTGATAAACACTGCATTGAGGATGTGATACGGCAAAGGATGTAAGCCAAATGCGCGGAAGCACCCTATGAAGTAGAGAGGATGAACCGGACGAATGATCATTGCCGGCTCTTCATGTGCAAGTCCCCGGAATTGAGCTACAAAGCCTCTGCCGGAATCGTGAGTTAATATCCCGAGATAGTCCCAGTCGTCCGCATAGAACCCGAGTCCACCGACATACGGCATGGCGGAAATGAGAATCGCCGCGAACAGGAAGGCACAGTCGATAAGCGTGCTGACCTTAGGATTGCTTGTTTGCATAGACTCGCGGATCGTAGCTGCGGCATTCGCTGCAGATATTCGGCACTTTGCGGCCTTCTTGCCAGTCCGAGCGGATCTGTGCAAGCTGTCCACCGTTCCACATTTCGGGCAGTGTTTTTTCCTGGACCGAACCGAGTATCAGTTCACTGCTCGCCTCGAAGTCCCGACAGGCGCAAGCACCAACTTTCCCGTTGGAAAAGATCTGGACGCCTTCAAAAAGGCGATAGCAAGGGCGATGGTCGCGTGGCCATAGGGGCAAGGGCCGAAGGTACTCGGGCAAGTTGACCGCGCCACCCCAATCGCACACGAAGAAGTCTTCGCGCATTACGGATGCCGTGAGGTCCTGATCAGTTAGCGATTGTACAAGTTGAAAATCAGGGTGACTGATGATTTGCCGGCGAGGTTCCGGTGTGGGCTTGATACCAATCTCGATGACCATCGGGTTTCCCCGACGATTGTTTTCACGCAGAAGCCCCAGCAGGTTGTTCAACATCAGGTCGTACTTATCAACGCCGAAGAAATCGCGGTAGATTCCTGCTCCGGATAGCGTGGTCGAGACGTGTACCCAGGTGAAGCCACAGGCAAAAAACTCATCCATGTTGAACAGATGGAGCCACTGGAGCGTGGAATTGAATCCCATATCCCGCACCTGCGCGAAAGATCTAACGTAGCGCGCGCGCTCCAGCAGATCCGGATCGAGCAATGGATCGCCGATCGTTACGAAGAAGTCGTAGTGCCTGACTTCCATCTCGATCGCTTCGTCCACGGCTTTCTTGAAGATATCCATGGGCATCTTCTGTCGAGGACGTTCCATAGTGCCATTGGGACAGAAGACACAACGTGAGTTGCAGACACTGGTGGTCTCAAATGAAATCGCTGGGGCAGAAGGTGGCTTCGATCCGCCGTGCTCAAATGACCTTTGAAGATAATGCTTGCCAAACCGCAAGGCGTGACGCAGCAAGGGTATGGGATTCTTCCATTTGAGTGAGACCGGTGTTGACATCAAATTCACAAAGGGCACGCATAGGATCGGACTGCAATCGGGCGCTCACACGGGCCACTACCAGTCTACCAGCGGCCTGATTTTGAGATAAATCTGTTGGCACCAGGAGCGATACCCATTCAGCGCCTTTTCCCGGCAACCCGGTTCTGCGGGAGCGCCCAGGCGAAAAGCAGCCCTCCGCTGCTGGTCACGATATACTGCCGGCCATCGAGTTCGTAGCTGATGGGCGAACTCTGGATGGGTGAACCCGTCCCGGCATGCCATAACGTCTTTCCGTTGCTGCTGTCGAGAATGAGCATATTGCCGTGAGCGTCGCCTGTTACCGTGAGTCCGGTGGCTGTCGTCATCACACCGGCCCCGGAACCTCCTTCGCCCAGTTCATGACTCCAACGAAGCTTGCCCGTCTGGTAATCGATGGCTTCGATTACCCCCTTACCCCAAAGGCCGTAGTCTGCACCTGCCCAACCATATGCACCGTCCGCGGGTTTCGCAAAGTAGATGCTCCAGCTCGGATGCGCATCGACAATGAAGAGCCCTATCGCAGGATCGAAGCTTGGCGAACGATAGTTGGTCAGTCCTCCTTCGTCAGGCGCGATGAGTCGGCCATCGGGTGCAGGTTCCTTTGCGGGATTCGGAATCGGATGGCCTTCTTTATCGATGCCGGTAGTCCAATTCACCGGTCCGTAGGGAACCGTCAACAGGCTCTTGCCGTTGGTTCGATCCAGTACGAAGAAATAGCCGTTTCGCGACGTCTGCATCAGCATCTTGCGGGGTTTGCCGTGAAAACTGCCGTCGACAAGAACAGGAGTCTCCACTGCATCCCAGTCGTGGGTGTCGTGCGGAGAAACGGAGAAGCCCCACGCCAATTTACCCGTGTCTGGATTGAGCGCGACGATGCTGCACGTGTACAGGTTTTCGCCGGGGCGCGATTTCCCATTGAGAACCGGCGTTGGATTGCCGGTGCCCCAATACAACAGATTCAAATCGGGGTCGTAGGTCCCGGTCATCCACGTCATGCCGCCGGTCGTCGCATTAGGAGTTCCGGCGGGAGGTGTTGCGTTCCACTGCCACTGAACGGAGCCCGACTCCGGATCGAACGAGCGCAGGTATCCGGTGAGGTTATCGAAATCGCCCGAGACGCCGGTAATAACGTGCCCTTTCACCACCAGCGGCGCCATCGTTGTCCAATAGCCTTTGTCAACATCGGCGATGAGTTTGTCCCAACGGACCTTTCCGTCCCTGGCATCGAGCGAAATTAGGTGACAATCCGGCGTGGTGAAATAGAGCCATCCCTTGTACATTGCCACGCCGCGATGTCCGATGTGATCGCCCTTTGGCGACGGATGGTGATAGTGCCAGACCATGTGGCCTGACCGCGCGTCAATCGCCCACACATTTTCGGGGACCGTGAAGTAAAGCACGCCATCCACCAGAAGCGGAGACGACTTGATTTGCGCCTGCTGATTCGTCTGGTAGACCCAAGCGAGCGAAAGGCCAGCTACATTTTGGCGCGTGATCTGCGTAAGGCTCACATGGCGCCGACCGGAGTAGTCGCCATGATACGTCGGCCATGAGTCCGCCTTAGGGTGCAGTAACTGCACATCTTCAAGGTCCTGAGTTCGGGCGATCGCCGCCAGATAGAAGCAAGCGAAGAGTCCTGCAAGCAACAATAACAATCGGGTGTTCACCAACTTCTCCAGAGGAACCTCATCATGCGGACCAATCAGCGCAGAGTTTGCAGGTACGCCATCAGATTGTGAATGTCGTCATCCGTGTACTTCGGGAAGAGATCAACGTGCGCCTCGACAGGCGCGTCGATCTTGGATCGAACGCTTTTTGCAGGCCACGACCGATATGCGCCTTTGGCATCCTTCATCGCGATCGTGAATTCGTCTTGATAGGCAAGAGTTCCGGTGACCGGTTCGCCCGAAGGAAGAGTAACGGTTACTCTCCTCTTGACGTTACGCAGATACAGCATCCGTTCTTCCAACTCGAGCCCCTCATGACGCGATGCAATACCTGCAAGGTCGCCGGTAGGCGAATGGCACTTCGCGCACCCGCCCGCACCTTCGAAGTAGCTCTTCCCTGCTGCGGCGTTTCCGGTTTGAAGATCTTCGACGGATACTCCGCGCCGGCCTCCCGGATGCGCGACAGCCTCGGCCTCACGTTCACGAATAAATGCGATGATGCCGCGAGTCTCCTGGTCAGAAAAGTTGAACGCTGGCATCTTGTTATCCGGACGGCCCTCATGGATGACCTTGGCAATTTCGTCGCCGGTGCGGTCCTTGCGAACAAGTTTCGATTGCGTCAGGTCCGGGCCGGTCTCGCCTCCCATCGCATCTCGTCCATGGCAGAAAGCGCAGTTCTGTTGGAATAGCTGGCCGCCAGCCTTCGATAAGGTGGCGCCAGGCCCCACCACACCAGCGGCAGTTTGCGCGGATTCACCCGTGGTCAAGAAGTGAAGCAGCGCGTTTAGCTCACCGTCCTTCACACCTGGAAAACCAGGCATGCGCCCCTTGCCCGCGTGAATCAGTTCGGCAATCTTGTCGTTCGTCATGCGATGCGAAATGCCTAGTAGTGGAGGAAATCCCGGAAGATTTCCTTCACGCTGATCGCCGTGACAGATCGAGCAATGTTTCGCGTACGATTCCGCGCCAGGGTGCTTCGGCACAGGCGAATCCGTGTGCGATTGCATCACCGCGTGATCCTCCCCACTCGCGCTCTTCCCCGGAGTCGCCGTTACCGAGATACTCGCAATGATTGCTGCGGTCGAAAGTGCTGCTCGAATCGCTTTCCAGTTATTCAATGAGCGAAACCCCTGTGTATCATGCCTGTTCTTTTCCGCGAGCTGCGATCAAACAGTATTCCTACGTTTCGTACTTGATCAACTGCATAAAGCCATAGTCCATGTGCAGTTGCTGGTGACAGTGCCACAGCGTGTCTCCCGGATTATCGGCAACAAAGTCGACTTCAACGGTATCCAGCGGCATTACGTTGATGACATCCTTCTTCAGCCCGCTAAGCCGCTTTTCGCCGATCTTTGTAACCTCAAACGTGTGCCGGTGCAAGTGCAATGGGTGCTGGTCTCCGCTGCCGTTACGAAACACTAGCCGATATCGTTTGCCGGCGCGCACGGTGAGAGGCTCAACATCCGGCCACGATTTGTTGTTGATCGTCCACGTGTCGAACTGCGAGCCCTTTTGAGGACCGATGTCTCGAAATGTAAGAACGAATGACTCATCTGGCTTGGGTGCGGTCGTGGCTTTGGCGAATAGTGTGTAATCCCATTCGGCAGGCGCGGGGTCTTTCCATACTGGAGATCCCGATTGTCCCGCGTACTCGATGACGATGCCGAGGCCCATCTTGCGCGATTTTTCCAGCGTTGAACCCAGAATCCATACACCCGGCGTGTTCATTTCCACAATTGCATCTACGCGCTCGGCAACCGCGAGAGAGAGCACCTCGAGACTCGTTGGCTTCGGAACAGGGTTCCCATCCATGGCAATCACTGTGAACCGGTGCCCTGGCAGTGCGAGGACAACATTCTCGGTTGCGCTGGCATTCAGGAGGCGCATCAGCACGCGCTGACCTTTCTTTACCCGGATCGGCTCACCCGCGCCCAGCATGCGATCGTTGATCGTCGCGTACTTGTAACCAACGTCTGATCCGCTTGTGAGCGGCATGTTGGCGGACTCAGCACGCATGTTCTCAACCATCGGTACAAATGAGGGCTCCCAGTGGTGAATCGCGAGATTGACCTCAAAATCGTACTGAGGCGTGCTCTGATTTCCTTCGATCAGAAGGAACCCGAACTGCCCGGTGTATGTGCCCATCCCGAGATTCCCGTATGCGCCCGCATGGGTGTGATACCAGCGTGTGCCTGCGGGTTTCGGTGTGAACGTGTAGCGGTGCGTCTGGCCTGGGCCAATCATTGGCGACCCCTCTTCCATTGCGCCATCATTCAGGGAATCAATGGCCAGACCATGCCAGTGAACAATGTCGGCTGCGCTTGCGCCGTTTGTTACATCGATATTGACGGTCACGCCTTCACGCAATCGAAGTAGCGGTCCCGGAACCTTGCCGTTGTATGCAAGGGTCTTGACGGATACTCCGGGAGCTATCTCGAGATCGCAGGGCTCAATGCGAAGGGAATGGTCGGGTTTGCCCGCGGCCTTGGGCTGCACCTGAAGGGTTCGCCCGATGGAATGATCGGCAATGAGCATTCCGGCAGAGGCGAGAAAATCTCTACGGCTGATTTGAAATGGGGAATATTTCAATTGGTTTTCCGGTTATTGTTGGCAATCCTCCGCGTGGCGGCCCTGCGAAGTGGGACATCTTCATTTTCTTGGACGCAGCCACAGATGTAAACGTCTTCGCGCGGGAGAGAAACCCGCTTCACGTTCGAGTGAGCTTAAAGATGCAGTGCATCGACTATTGGTTTGCCGCAGGGCGCGGATGACTCGCCGTGCTTCCATTCGTCATCCAGAGTGCCCATTTGATCGCCTCGAAATACATCTTGCGAATATCGGGATCGTTCCACGACTCCTCCGTATGTCCGAGGGTGGAATAAAAGACCCGTCCTTTGCCGCACATCTTGCTCCAGGCCACAGCGAAGTCGTGATCGGTGCGGTGCACGCGGGGATTGTTGGCGTAATTTAGCTTGTTCGGATCAAGGCTGAGCAGCACGTTCACCTTTTCGCGCGACCATTCCTTAGGCTGGTAGATCTCGTCGTATTTCACGAAGGACTTTGGGAGATGACGAACCGCCGGAAAATCCGGATCCTCGTTGATAATCGGCGCGTTGAATGTCATCCACGGATGCTGATCGAACCAGCCGCCGATCATCTCTCCGTATTCAGGCCACTGGTAGTTGGTGTCCAGCGCCGCATGGATGCCTACGAACCCCTTCCCGTCATCGTGCACGAAGGAGAGAAAATCCTGCTTTTGGGCTGCGTCCAGGTCGAGCTCTCCCGTGGTGCTGGCAAAGACCACGACGTCGAAGTAGCTGAGGTTTTTTGCATTGCGCCCTAGATCTTTCTTGGTCAGGAGTTCGGTGTCGGTGCGGATGACAGTGTCCCACAACCCACTCTCCTTTCCCATTTGGTAGACGGCGGCCATCGCGTCCGGGATTGAGTCGTGCTCAAACCCTTTCGTCTGCCCGATGACAAGAACATGCTTGACATGAACCTGCTTGGCGCGTGGTGCCGGTGGCATATCCGGCGAGGCCTGGGCACAAGCCCGCGTGAGATGAGTGAGTGAAAGAGCTGCAAGCAGCCCGCAGGAAGCGATCAGTAGATTACGTCCAAGGCGCAAAGGATCTCCTTTTCGGGCAGCAGCCAGTCCGAACTGACTGCTCCCTTTTTTGACGCCTCAATTCTAATGCTTCGGGCCGGGCCGGGGATTGAATACGTCGCGAGCAGCGATCTTCCCGCGACCGTGATCGGAGTACCCTGCACGTATGACGTTTTTTGTTGGTACTGCAGGCTGGACAGTGCCGCGACAGCACCATTCCTTGTTCTCAGAATCAGCGGAAGGCGCGAGACTCTCGCACCTCCACCGATACTCGACTCAATTACGGTGTGTGGAGGTAAACTCCAGCTTTCACAGGCCGCATCGCCGGGCGACATGGGAGCGTTGGGCAGCGGAAACCCCGGAAGACTTTCGGTTCTCTGTGAAGGTCCCCAAGGCTGTGACCCACATCGCAGGACTGGTGAATACTGGTGGCGCACTCCTGGAGTTTTTCGACGCCGCGTGCGGCCTTGGCGAAAAGCTCGGTCCAGTGCTGGTGCAGCTCCCACCGAAACTTGCTTTTGACGAAGGTGTCGCGCAGGAGTTCTTCAGCACCCTGCGAGAGATCCATAAGCGCGGGGTTGCGTTGGAGCCGCGCCATTCAAGCTGGTTCAGCGCTTCAGCCGACCGTCTGCTGATGAGCTTCGATATAGCTCGAGTGGCTGCTGACCCGCCGAAAGGCTCCGAGCGTGCGGGGCGTCCGGGTGGCTGGTCCGGCCTGGTGTACTGGCGTCTTCACGGCGTGCCACGTACATACTACTCAGACTATGAAGAAGGCTGGTTGTGCGCGTTCGCTGAGCGAATGCTGTCGCTCGAGTGGTCGTCGCAGGAGAGCGAGAGGTGGGTAATCTTCGATAACACTGCGCAGGGTCACGCCGCGGCCAACGCGGTGTGGTTGGACAGTGCTTTGCGTCGAAAACAGATCGTGAAGTGATTTTGGGAGACTTCGGCACTGAGAAGCGACGCTGTACACTTCGTCGTGTGCCGGGGGGAGGGAGAAAGCATGAATACAACCGGATCGCCTTTGGACGAAATGCTGGATGTCGCCTGGGTCCGTTCGCAATTCCCATCGCTAGAGATGCGGGTCAACTATCAGCCTGCGGCCTTTCTGGACGGCCCGGCTGGCACCCAAGTTCCAGCCTCAGTTATCGCTGCGATTCGAGACTATCTTACGCACTCCAACGCGAACCACGGGGGTGTATTCCATACCAGCCGGCGCAGTGACGAAATGATTGCCGACGTGCGCGCAGCGGTGGCGGACCTCTTCCATTGCAGCAGCGAAGAAGTTGTTTTCGGTCAGAATATGACGACCCTCACATTCGCAATTGCACGAGCCGTCGGAAGGGAGCTTGGTGCTGGAGACGAGATCCTCTTAACTACCCTTGACCACGACGCCAATTTCTCGCCATGGAAAGCTCTCGAGGAGAAGGGTGTGACAGTTCGCGTGGCCGATATCCGAGAAGATGACTGCACGCTTGACCTCGAGGACTTGAAAAGCAAATTGAGCAAACGCACGCGGCTGGTTGCGGCTGGTTATGCCTCCAATTCAGTCGGGAGCATCAGCCCAGTGGCTGAGATCATCAGACTCGCCCACGAGGCGGGAGCCCTTGCGTATATCGACGCGGTTCACTATGCGCCTCATGGCTTGATTGATGTCGAAGCGCTCGATTGCGATTTTCTTGTCTGCTCGCCTTACAAGTTCTTTGGGCCGCACATGGGGACACTCTTTGGCAAACGCCAACACTTGGAGCGATTTCGGCCCTATAAAGTACGCCCTTCGAACGACGAAGCTCCAGAACGATGGGAAACAGGAACCCTGGCACACGAACTGATCGCAGGCGTCGGAGCAGCAGTCGACTACATCGCCAGCGTCGGCCGGCGAAGTGATTCAGGTGCGAACTCACGCCGGGACGCCTTGGCAGCTGCCTATCGCACTACCGTGGTCTACGAGCGTCGCATGATATCGACACTGATCGAGGGATTGCAGACTATCCCTGGGTTAAGGATTTACGGAATTACGGAGCCCCGTCGATTCGAGGAGCGTTGCTCAACAATTTCTCTGCGGATTGACGATCACCACCCGAAGACAATCGCGGCGTTCCTGGCCGAGCGCGGGATTTTCACGTGGGACGGCAACTACTACGCGCTTAATTTGTCGGAGCGACTTGGAGTCGAACACAAAGGTGGGATGCTGCGCATCGGACTCGTGCATTACAACACGCTGGCTGAGGTTGAGCGCCTGGTTGAAGCGCTGCACGATTTCACCTCAAAGTGAATTTGAGTACCCACAACCCATTCGCCATCGGCTGTCCCGCCCTTATCTTGGTATTACTGAATGGCTTAGGTCCGCTAGCAATCGGCTTTGTAGCCGATGCTGGACGCGTTCGCCACAACATATATACTTTTTGAGACCGTAAGAACTTCAAGGGGAAGGAGTCCGTCTGCAGCGTTTCACTGTTTTGGGGAGCGAGCTGTTTCTCAAACGAAAGAGCGACTGGTTACTTTCCGAGTGACACTCCAACTTCGGCATCAAGCCTGGTTTGTGGCATCTCGGACTGACAGTGAAAACGAGAATGGGCAGAGGACGACGAGAGAGAGAAGAAGAAAGAGCAGGCCATGGCAAAGTCAGTAAATAAAGTCATCCTCTTAGGAAACGTTGGGAAAGACCCGGAAATTCGCTCCACCGGCGGCGGCACAATGGTCGCCAGTTTCGGTCTTGCAACAAGCGAGCGATACAAGGACCAGCAAGGAAATTTTCAGGAACGTACCGAGTGGCACAATGTTGTCGCCTACGCGCGCCTGGCGGAGATCATTCGAGACTACGTGAAGAAAGGGTCGAAGCTGTTCATTGAGGGGCGCTTGACCACCCGTAACTGGGACGATAAGGAACATCCGGGGCGAAAGGTATATCGCACGGAGATCGTTGCGAACGATATTTCTCTCCTTTCCGGCCGCGACGAAGCCGGCGCGGGCTCGAGTCCTTATAACCGCCAAGCCGGTTCCGGAAACATGGATCAACGCCAGCCGGCTAACCATGACGACTACGGCCAATCCGCCGAGATTTCCGACGAGGATATCCCGTTCTGAGGCCGGTCCAAATTCCAGACGACTGAACCGCCCTTTCGGGGGCGGTTCAGTCGTTTAAGGATGACATTTTGGTGCACTTCAATGAGTGTCACGATCGTGGCATACAGGGGCCAGGCCGAGTGCCACTATAATCATCGGAACCTAAACCGGCTACAACCTATGTCCACAGCAGATTCCGAGACACTCCAGGCGCCTGTCGTCCCTGAGGTTGCGCGTAGCGAGCGCGGCTTCTGGGCCCTGATCGCCACACAGTTTCAGGGCGCATTCAGCGACAACATTCTTCGCAATCTTTTGCTGGCGATGATCGTGGGGATGGGACTTGGCAGAGACGAACGGGACACCTTCGTCTCCATGGTCACGTTCCTCTTCTCGGTGCCGTTCGTGCTTTTCAGCATGACTGGCGGCTGGTTTGCGGACCACTTCAGCAAACGCCAGGTCACTATCTGGACCAAGGTGATGGAGATCGGCGCGATGACGATAGCCACTGCCGGGCTTGGCCTGCACATGCGCACATTGACCCTCGTGGCTCTCGGCCTCGTCGCCACACAGGCTGCGCTCTTCGGTCCGTCGAAGTACGGCCTGCTTCCCGAACTATTGCCTGCCAAACGCCTCTCTTTTGGAAACGGCGTCATCGAACTTGGCACTTTTCTCGCAATCATCGCGGGAACGGTTGCGGGAGCGGCAATGGCGGAACGCTTCGCGGGCCATGAAATCTATGCCGGCTACGCCCTTCTCGCGCTGGCCTGCATTGGACTGGGCACAAGCTTTGGGATAGACCGGGTCCCGCCGGCCGCACCCGATAAGGAATTTCGTGCCAACTTCATCGGCGATCTCTGGCAGCAGGTGAAGATCATGCGGCAAGATCAGCCGCTCTTTCTCGCTGTACTTGGCAACACCTACTTCTGGTTCCTCGGTTCGCTTCTTTTTTCCACGGTGGTCGTGTACGGGCCCGACGTACTCCATAGTGGGCCGACCAAGACCGGATACCTGAACGCGGCTCTCGCCGTCGGAATCGGTATTGGCAGCATGGTTGCCGGTCTGGTCAGCAGCAACAAAATTGAATACGGTCTCATTCCGCTCGGCTCCATCGGAATGACCTGTACCGGCATTGCTCTTGGAGCGATGCACGTTGGTCTCGGCGGATCCGCAATTCTTCTCGCCACTCTTGGCTTCTGGGCCGGCTTCTTTGCTGTTCCTGTTAACGCACTTATTCAGCATCGCCCCGCCGAAGGGAACAAGGGTGGCATTATTGCTGCCGCCAACCTGCTCTCGTTTGTGGGCATCGCAATATCGTCCGGCGCCTACTTTGTCTTCACAAAGTTTGTCCACCTCAACCCGCGCGGTGTGATGCTTGCGGCATCGGTCATCACCGCGGCAGGAACAATCTACGTCCTGATCCTCTTGCCCGAGTGGTTCGGCCGCCTTATCCTTTTCTTCCTGACGCACACCCTCTATCGGGTCAAAGTTCTTGGCCGCGACAATTTCCCCGAAAAATCCGGCGCGCTTCTCGTGTGCAATCACATGTCATTTGTCGATGCAGCGTTGCTGATCGCATCGACTGATCGGCCGATACGCTTTCTCGTTTACAAGGGCATCTACGAGAACCGTCTCGTCTATCCGTTTGCACGGATGCTAAAGGCCATCCCCATCTCCGGTGAGCAGCGCCCGCGCGAGATGATCCGTTCCCTGCGGACGGCGAGCGATGCGCTTCGCAATGATGAAATTGTCTGCATCTTCGCTGAAGGCCAGATCACCCGTACGGGCCAGATGCTTCCCTTTCGCCGTGGACTCGAGCGCATTATCAAAGGGATCGAGGTTCCCATCATCCCGGTAAACCTCGACGGCGTGTGGGGTAGCATCTTCAGCTTCGAACGAGGCCGGTTTCTGTGGAAGATGCCCCGTCGCATTCCCTACCCGGTCACTGTCAGCTTCGGCACTCCCATGCCTCCCACGTCCACGGCGCTGGAAGTCCGCGGTGCGGTTCAGAGTCTCCAGGCTGAGGCGTTCCATCAGCGCAAGAGCCGCATGCGCACGCTCGATCGCGCCTTCGTTCGTACCGCTCGCCGCTTTCCCATGCGCTTCATGATGGCCGACGGCAAGACGCCGAAGGTCCGCTTCTTCTCCGCGCTCACGAAGACAATCTTCATCGCGCGCCGCCTGAGCAAGGCCATCGGCAACCAGCCAATGACCGGCCTTCTGCTCCCGCCATCCGTTGGTGGGGCCCTCACCAACTACGCGCTCAGCATGCTGGGGCGCGTCCCAGTCAACCTGAACTACACCGCGTCCAGCGAAGTGATAGCATCATGCGCAAAGCAATGCGAAGTTGAGGTTGTGATTTCTTCTAGAGCGTTTGTAGAGCGCTTCCCCAAGCTCGAGATTCCCGGCCGCACCATCTTTCTCGAAGACATATTGCAATCTCCGGGGATATTCGAAAAGATTCTCGCATTCGTCCTCGCCGCAGCGATGCCGCAGACTGTCCTTCGCAAAATGATCGGCGCTGAACCTCGCCGCTGCATCGACGATCTCGCCACCGTGATCTTCTCAAGCGGCAGCACAGGCGACCCAAAAGGGGTCATGCTGACGCACTACAACATTGGCTCGAACATCCAGCAGGTTTCGCAAGTTTTCATGCTCGACAGCAGCGACCGCATACTTGGAATCCTGCCTTTCTTTCATTCTTTCGGATTCATGGCCGCCCTGTGGATGCCGGCAGCAAATGGCACCGGTGTTGTCTATCATCCCAATCCGCTCGACTCCAAGGTCATCGGTGAACTCGTCTCGCAGTATCGCGTCACCTTCCTCATTGCTACTCCAACATTTCTTCAGGCCTATATGCGCCGGTGCTCTCCCGAGAGTTTCGGCAGCCTGCAATACGTTCTTGTCGGGGCTGAAAAGCTACCTGATCGGGTTGCGCTTGGCTTCGAAGATACCTTTGGCATCCGCCCGCTCGAGGGCTACGGCTGCACCGAGTGCTCGCCCGTTGTGACCGTGAATACGCGCGACTTCCGCGCGCCAGGTTTCAGGCAGGTCGGATCGCGGCGCGGTAAGATCGGCCATCCTCTTCCGGGTGTCACAGTGAAGGTCGTCGACATAGAGACAGGTGAGCCGGTCGCGCCAGGAACACCGGGCATCCTTCTCGTCAGAGGTCCGAATGTGATGAAAGGCTATTTAGGTCGAGCTGAGAAGACCGCTGAAGTTCTGCGTGACGGCTGGTACACCACCGGGGACGTTGCCCTGCTGGAAGAAGATGGTTTCCTCACCATCACTGACCGCCTATCGCGGTTCAGCAAGATCGGGGGCGAAATGGTGCCGCATGTCCGCATTGAAGACAAGCTGCAGGAACTGGCCGGTGTCACAGAGCAAGTCTTCGCCGTCACCTCATTGCCCGACGAAAAAAAGGGCGAACGCATCGTCGTCATCTCTACGCTTTCAGACGACAAGCTCACCCCGGTCGTTGAAAAGTTTGCGCAATGCGACCTGCCAGCACTTTGGAAGCCGCGTGCGAACCAGTTCTTCCACGTTGACGCGCTTCCGATTCTTGGAACCGGGAAGATCGACCTGCGTGGAGTGAGGACCCTTGCCTCGTCGATAGCCTGATCGAAAAAATCGGCCTCACATCGCGTCCCATTGCCAAGCAGGCATGCGATGTGAGGCCTCGCTCAGAACTATTGATCTTCTTTTACCAGCGATACACCGTCAGTTTGTCGACGTATGCCCTCGCAGTGCCATAACCGCCTAGTCCATCAATCTGGAAATTGGTCAGCAGCGTCGTTCCCCATCCGAGCGCGAAGGCTGAGGGAACAGTCTCATTGATATTCTTCTGCACGCTGTCGAGTGTCACGTACTTGTAGGTCACATTGCCGCTGTCGTCACGCGAGTACGCGATCTGAATGTGGTGCCACGTATTCCGAGCCCAATTGCGGGGATTGCAGCTGACCGAAGAGTGCACCCACTGATCGGCCGGGTTTTCCGGGCTGCCGGCATTGGTTGTGTAGTCCCACGTGCTGGTGTACCCATCGCACTGAAATCCGTAGATGATTGTCTGTCCGTTTCCGATCACCTGGTTCATATCCATTTCGATATTCGCGATGTCGGCCGCTGTGGAATCGAGATAGAGATAGACGTCATAGAGGAAGTTGTGAGCTTTCGTGTCTGCACCGAATGAGGTCCAGAAACGCTCTCCACCCGCGTTGCGATAGCTGGTCACGAACTTGCGCGTAGACCCGCTCATACTTGGAGAGGACGTGATGCTCATCGTGCCGCTCGCCGTGCCGTTAGTCCCCGAGTCCCCGATGGCTTTCCAGTAGTAGTTCTGCTTCTGGATACCGTATAGAGCGATTGCCGTTGAAGGAACATTGGGGACGGTTGCTGCCGACGAGAAGATCGTTGCAACCGAGATCGACACATCCGTCACACACGAAGCGCCCTGATTTCCCCATGACTTGACGTGCAGCACGTGCGAGCCCGTGGGGGAAGAGATGGTTGCATTCACTGAGGTGCTGTAGACAACCGTTGTATTTGTACTGTTATCGATCGAGTATCCCATCGACGCGATCGACTGGCCAGAGCACGTCGATGCCGTCGCCTTCAACAAAAAGGGCGAATTAACCTGGGAGCCGTTTAAGGGCGAGGTGACCGTTACGCTTGAAAAGGCCGGCGCCGAACAAATCAACAGAGCAAGACCAGATATAGCAGATAGATATTTCATCAGAGTGCTTCCACTTCTCCGAGCGCAGAAACGGCTTGCAAGATCCCCGTGCTCGAGAAAGCAGGCGCACGCATTCTAGCGGCGCGACTGGCACTCTCTGATCAGATCTACTCGACCCGCAATCTCTGGATTGATGTTTTTGAAATTACGGGACGGAAAGCTGAGGGTCAAGATGGAAAACCGCGATATGAGCATCTCGCGTGACCATCGTCACTTGTAAGTAGAAGCTTGCTGCCTGAGGGCAGCGCAGAAGAGATGGCCCTACACCTGGTTCCCTCGGGAAGGCACTACTCCGTCGTGTAGCGGATCTCCAGCCGCCTCATCCTCACGCAACAATACACAAGCACCACCGTAACCAGGGCTAGAAGGCCGATCACGGCCACCCATGCGGCTACAGGCTCCGTCTCGACGGTTAGTAGAGCAAAGATCCCTTCGGCGGGAACGCTCACCGGCATCAGGTGGCGCAGGTACGATGCGACGCTGCACTTCTGTAAGAGCGAAGGCATCACGGGATTGATCGCTTCCCATCCCCACAGCAGCAGCGCTCCCGGCATAGGGTTGCGGAACATCAAGCTAAGCATCAAGAAGATTGACCCGTACCCCAGACACGCGAGCACACTCACGAGCAGGTAGGCCTGGTACTGACCGAACCCCGGGCCGTGGAGCATGAAATCCTGCCCAGCTCCGCCATATCCGATGTACATCAGAAAGAAATCGAGTGTCACTGCCAGGCCGAACAAAACCACTGCACTTACCGACCCCGCGAAGAACTTCGCCAGCAGGATAACTTCACGCCTCACCGGTGACAGCAGGTAATAGTGGAGGCTCCGCTCGATCATTTCGCCCCGAATAAGCCGTGAGAAAATTCCGAGGCAACCGAAGAAAATCCCGAGCCGCACGTAGTAGAACTGGACGATGCCCGCGAGGATGGTCGTGTCCTCGGTCATTGAGGATGGCTGGTGCTTGTCGACGAGCAGGTGGATGGAGATGATGACCGCCGGAACAAATGCCAGGAAGTAGATCCACCACGCGCGCTTTGTGATCAGGTTGCGCCTGATCTCGATCCGCGCGAAGCGACGGAACTGAATCCACCACAGCGACCAGGGCTGTTGCCGAAGAGTGCTGATCAGGTCCGTCATGCCGTGCTCCCGTCTGAACCAATCAGGTACTGGTAGATGGCGTTGGCGTTATCGTCGAAGGGAGCAACTGCCTCGATCTTCACCGCTCCCTCGATTGCGATTTTATTCAACAGCCGGTAGAACTGGTCCACATCGCCGGTTCGCAGAAAGATTCCGCGTCCATCTGAATGCAGGCGCGCCTCGACGCAGTGATTCACTGCGAACATCCTGGACGCCAGCAAGTCTGGCCTGTCGCAACGGATGAGCAGTTGCATCGGCTTGTCGCGCACTTCCTGCCGAACCTCATGAATGTTTCCCTGCGCGATGAGATACCCGCCGGTAATCAGCACAACCCGGTCCGACACGCGATCGACTTCATCCAGAATGTGGCTTGAGATCACCACGTGCATTCCCTGTCTGCCAAGTTCCTGAAACAGCGCCAGCGATTCGGCCCGCGCCATTGGGTCTAGCCCGTTCAGCGGTTCGTCCAGCACCAGCACTCGCGGATGATGCGCAACGGCCTGGGCGAGCCGGATCTTCTGCCTCATGCCTTTGCTGTAACCGGCTATATTGCGGTGCGCCGCTGCTGCGTCCAGTTGCACTCGCTCCAGCGCCTCCGCTGCAAGCCCGTGCGCATCCTCTTCAGTCATGCCGAACAGCATCAAGCTATCCAACACAAACTGGAATCCTGTGAGCCCCCGTGGGAACGAATCGAACTGTGCGCAATAGCCGACATTGCAGAAGAACTCCGTCGCATTTGAGGGCTCCAGCCCCAGGACCGAGACCCTTCCGCGTGAAGGCTGCACCAGCCCCGTCATCAGGTTCATCAGCGTCGTCTTGCCCGATCCATTCGGACCTACCAGAGTCGTGATGCCCGGCGAGAGCGTCAGTGTGATGCGGTTAACGCCCAGCACTTCGCCGTAAAATTTTGAGACGTTTTCGAATCGGATTGTATCCGTCGCCGCGTTCATCCGCGCACCACCTCTCGCGCGCGGATTCGCGCATTCAGCACCGCGACGCACGCGAGGCTGGCTGCGATCAGCACAGCCGCAATCGCAAGATTCGGCAGATCCACACGGTTTGGTAAGATGCTCGGTGCACCAACCAGTCGCTGCCAGAGCTCCGACATCACAACAGGGAAGTTCAGGAGCATTCCCCACTTCGTGCGCAGAACTGTGCTCGCAATGGCTCCCACGCCGGCGGGAACGAAGATCACTGCAAACATGGCTCCTGTGGCGATGACGCGCCATTTGACCCACGATGCAACAGCGAGGCCAATGAGTGAGAGCAAGATGATCCACACCGTTGCACCGGCAAACATGCCAAACGCGATTCCCAAGTGTCCCATGACCCACGGGACCGGGGATGCGTAGGACTGGTAGACAAACAGCACCAGCAGCGGAATCCAGGTCACGTATGAGAGAGATAGTGTGAGCGCGATGAACTTACCAAGCACATAGCCGAATCGAGAGACAGGATGGCTCAGCAGGATCGGCAGCGCATTATCTCCCAGATCGAACGAAACAAGTCGTGGCGCGATCCACGCAGCCAGCACAAGAGCAAACCAGCACTGGGTTTCCATCACACCAAGAAAGAACCGCTCGTTGATCTCCAGCACCTTGCTGCCACCCACTACCAGCATCTTGGCGACGGGATTGTCCGCGAGATACATCAACACGAGGTCGACAACGCAGGGCAGCAATGCCAGCACCCCCAAGCCTACAGTAATCTTCGATCCCCACGCTTCTGCCAACCCGTAGCGCGCGAGCACTAGCGGACGCTTCCACAATGCAGTGGTGGGTCCTTCGTAGGGGCGGTAATCATGCTGGAAGACTGACATGCTCTATCCCTTCACCCCAGCAACGAAGACCTGTTGCTGGGGGCCCCGAGGTTGCCCTCCGTCATATTCCATTGCTCGCAGGAAGATGTCTTCCAGCGAATCGCGTCTCGTCTGGATTCGACGAATCTCCGCGCCCGTTTCAGCGGCGGCCATATAGAGATCGCGCTGGCTCAGAGCGTCAGGCATGACAACCTTGACGCGTCCGCCGGCAAACCGCGCGCACTCACAGCCCATCGCCTTCATTTTCTCGGCGAAAGCTTCCGTCTTCCCCGTCATCTCCATCTCGATGAAGTTGCGATGGGACCTGCGCTCTTCCTCGATGTTGGAGATCGCGGCGATGCGCCCCTTGTTCAGGATTAACACCTCGTCGCAGGTCTCATCTATATCCCGCAACAGATGCGACGAGATCAGCATGTGCATACTGCCCTCTTTGCGGATCTCCTTGATCAGTTGCACCATGCGCTGCCGCGCGGTCGGATCGAGACCATTTGTAGGCTCATCCAGAATGAGCAGCTTGGGACCATGCGCCAGAGCCTGCGCCAGTTTGATCAGTTGCTTCATGCCGAGTGAGTAGGTGCTGATCTTTCGATAGCGCACTTCGCCCAGGCCTACATAGAACAGAGCCTCGTGAGCGCGCTCCAGTGCCGCCGCCGGCGGCAAGCCGGAAAGCTCCGCCATGTAGCGCACGAAGCGTACGCCGTTCATGTTGCCGATGAACGAGTCGTTTTCCGGCATGTATCCGACGCTCTGCCGGATACGCATCCGGTCGGTCCGGGCATCCAGCCCGAGAACCTTCGCACTTCCGCCAGCTGGGTCGTGAAATCCCAGCAGCGTGTTGATCAGCGTAGATTTTCCCGCACCATTGGGACCGAGCAGCCCTACGGCGTGACCGCGCAACTCTCCTGTCAGCCCATTCAGGACGGTGCGGCCGCCAAGCCGCACCTCCAGTCGATCCAGTGCAATCACGCCCATGCGTACCTTTACGATCTGCTTACTGTAGTAGTTCCCTGCTGTTCGCCTGGCCCTGCTTCTCTGCTTTCAGAATTTGACCCAGCGTCAGGAAATCGAATCCGAACAGGTTGCTATTGCTCGCCGCCTCGATCCGCGAGTCCTTACCCCATGCGCAGATTGCTGTCGGATGAGAATCTGCCGCGAGCTTCTTGATTGCATCTGCAGAGCCACCACTCAACTGAGACAGCAGCGGCGTCACCACGGGACCAAGGTTCTGATAGGCGACCGCCGAGTAGTTCTCGTTCTGATCCACCGGCAGCAACGCCTTGAAGCTTGAAGAACGTCCCAGTGTGTTACCGCTTGCATGTGTCTGCAGCGTTTCCATCAGCATCGCCCGCGTCGGCGCAATGATCATATACCCAGCCGCGTAGGTGTACGCTGCTACAAGCGCGCCCGTCTTAGGATGATGCACCTCATAGAAAGTCTGTGCACCCGACTGGCTCTTGCCGATGATGAGTGCATGCAAGTCCTGACCTTGCATGTGGAGGTTGGCCGCCTGCACGAGCTGCTCCAGTGTCGACTGGAATCGCGCAGAGTCCTTTACCTCGACAACGATCTTCCACGATGGAGTGGGCAGCACCGGCCCATCCAGCGCAAACGCAAACTCGCCGCCCAGGCTTCCGGCCAAGTCATTGCGGATATCGATTCCCAACTCTGTCTGCGCCTTATTGAACTCGTCATTCTTACGGCCAT